>FLOH01000116.1_pt1 | contig 227344 bp, 248 predicted proteins | sample 756751 | NCBI WGS metagenome assembly FLOH01 (sample SAMEA4026879, study PRJEB14308) | marine metagenome | biome: coastal water; material: water | depth 74 m
AACATTTCCATGGTGATCACCCGTTTTCTCCTGCCTAAAAATTAAGCAGGACTAGTGGAACACCTGGGTCAGTTTTCGATCAGCACAGCACCTCTATGTGGGTCAGTTTTCGGTCAGCGTCTACAGATAGGCTCCCATATATCCGATTGTGCAACTTCTTTTCTGTAAATATTCCCGGGCAATTCCATTGGGATGATGAGATCAGTCTTTCAAGTTGAGATAGATTTTGCCGGTCATCCAGTCTTCGTCGCACTCGGCCAGGAGGGCAGAGACGAGACGTAAGCAGGACGCGGTGTTGGGGAAGATCGACGCCACACGAGTGCGGCGCTTGATCTCGCGATTGATGCGTTCGAGGCCATTGGTGGTACGCAGCCGAATCCGTTGCCCATGCGGCAAGTCGAACGCCGCGAAGCCGTCAGGCAGGTTCTCCTCGGCCCACTGGGCAAGCTTGGGCGCATCGGTGGCCCAGAGCTTGATGGTCTGCTTCATGAGGCGTTCGGCTTCGCCCCGGTCCGGCGCATTGAAGATCGCCCGAATGCGTTGTGCCACGGGTTTGCGCTGATCGAGGCGGGTGACATACGCTTGAGCGTTCTGTTGCAAGTGAAACTGGCAGCGCTGCCAGGGCACGCTGGGCAAGGTCGCCCGGCGTGCGGCATTGAGTCCGGCATGAGCGTCGGAGACGATCAGCTTGACGCCCCGGAGGCCGCGCAGGATCAAGCTGTCGAGAAAGGCACGCCAATGGATTTCCGCCTCGGACAGCGCCACCGACACGCCGAGTACTCGGCGATGGCCATCCTTCGTGATACCGGTCGCCACCAGCACGGCGCAGTCGACCAGTCGCCCGGCTTCGCGCACCCGCTCGTAGCGGGCATCCAGAAAGAGGTAGGGCGTTTCATCCAGAGGCCGTTCGCGCCAGGCGGCCAGGCCGGTATCGAGCTGCTCGGCGGCACGGCTGACCTGGGTCGAGGAGATCGATACCTCCGGCCCCAGCAGTTTCACCAGAATGTCCGTCACCTTGCGGGTGGAGACGCCTTGCACATACATCTCGGCCAAAGCGATGTTGAGCGCCTGCTCGGTGCGGGTGCCCTTCTCCAGGGCGCTGGGGTAGAACCCGCCGCCGCGGACTTGGGGCACGTCGAAGGTCAGTTCGCCGACGCGGGTCATGACCGTCTTGGGCTTGAAGCCGTTGGCGTAGTCGATTCGGTCGGCAGTGCGTTCATGGGGTCGGGCATTGATAAAGTGGTTACGCTCGATTTTGCTCGCTTCATTGACCAGGATGCGCAGGGCTTCGCCGGCGCCGTCCAATCCGTTGGCCAGCAATGCCGCAAAAGCGGCGTCCAGGGGGTGATGCTCTACGCGGTGCGCCATACGGTCGACTCCTTCGTGGGGATGGGTAAGAATGCCCCGAAGAAATCGCCTGCGGGTGCTGCCTGCCGGAGTTTCGCCGCGAGGTTGTGCCGTCCTTCACTCTTCGGGCGCTACGCGCCCTCATCGTTACGGCCGACACAACCTCGCAAAACCAGCAGGTTACGAATTTACAGAACGAATGTTGCACTAACTATCCTAGTGGTCTTAAACAGGTCGCTACCGGTGTTAACTTCCACGACTCGCGCAATAGGCCTATAGCCATTGGCCATCTCATTTTTTTTCATCAGGCACTGAAAATAGCTAATGTTTCGCGTTTCAGAATTTCCTGTGCCACCGGGTGACGCGCATCCCGCAATAAAAGCAGCAAATACTGCCAGTGGCATGCCCCATCGAATTGTTTTCGTCATATAGATAATGTGTAGATGGTTACTGTTAGTGAGGCTTGCGCAATGACTTTATCAACCTATCAAAGGCCCGTTTTGCACCCCATTTGCTAATTCTTCATGAAATGGACTACCCAACGAATCCTGCCAGCTGGTAGAAATATATGCAAATGATATCTTTAGAGCATTGTGCTAAGTCAGCCTACAAATAGTACTCACCGCCTTCATGGCCGACTTATCGATTTCACTACATTGCTTTCATTGACGCCCAACGATGGTCCCTAGCCCGATAACTTACAACCAAGGCAGCACCTGAGGCCAAGGAAGCCACCGCAACAGCAGCAAATACCCCTTCAGCGGCGATCCTGCCGTTTCCGAGGGCGGCGTAGTAGCGGCATTACCCTGAGCAAGCCATAGCCTGCTCAGGGGTTCTGTTTGGGTACGAGGTGTTGTTGTCTGCTACACAGACCGACAAGAGACGCTCTGGAACGGTCAAGCTCAGGGAGGTTTGGCGCTGGGTTATGCGTCACTTTATAGCTGAGAGAATCTCTCGTTCCAGAGTCCCGGTAGCTACGCATTCCATAACTTGGCCGAGTGAATTCGGTGAAAACGACGCGCCTGCGCCCGAGTTGAACGACTGGGTGTCTGTTCTCGTCTGCGGAATGCTGTTTGCGCGCCGAGCTGCTATTGTTTGAGTCACCACATACCGGGTGTTGGCGGTTACCCGAGTTGTTGTTGGTCCGGTTTCCTCGAATATCAGATTCACTCTTCCTTCAAGATTCAGTCGGCGGTCGACATAGAACGGTCCAACACTCGGATACATGACTTCAAAAGTCTGCTGCTCCTTCGCGCCGGCAAAATCGTAGGTTCGTTCGCCGCTGGCATTCTTGACGTAGGACGTAACTCTTCCACAGTCAATGTAGCGTTCAGGATCGCCCGTGTAGCTGATGTTCATTAGACCGGAAGATTTGTCTAGGTTGTTGATGACAAAGAACTGCTTACTTAATTCTGGAATGCTCGCGTTCCAAACAGCCTCACGAGAGCGGTCAACAGTCTTGAAGTTTGAGGCTGGCGCGACTTGTGTGGTTGGGCGGGTGTAGTCGAGTTTTCCAGTGCCGGCGCATCCTGCGACAAACAACAATAGCGTTGCAACGAAAAGATAGCGCATGCAATTACTCCTTTGAACAAACAGCGATTTCAATGGAGGATAAGACATAAAAGTGATTCACGCGCAGAAACGTCCTGACTATTGCTATTAATACGGATTCGACCGAAACCTCGCTAACCTGCTGAATGACATTGAGATTACTCTGAATGGGTTTCTTTATCAATTACTAATCATTCTTACAGGTCGCGAGCGTCAGCTTTAAGGGAATTCTTTGGATTGACCGTTTCTCGCCGCACTTGCCTGACGGTCTTTTGGTGGCAGACTGCAAACGCTCTATAGCCGAATGAGGTCAGAAACCAGAAACGGCACCCGAGACACCCGTATCACCGGCAACCGGACCCGCAAGTTCGGCCAAGGTCCGGAAGGTTGGCATACTTGGATCGGCCAAGTTCAGCGGGGGTATAGCCAAGGGGTTGAGTCGATTCGATATTCCACCCACCCCCACCTGAATAGCCCACTTTGGTTCGGTAACAGGTTCGGTGGGTGGCCCCGCAGACTGGTAAAATGCTGAAAAATTGTTACCAATCTTAACCCTAGCCAAGGCCAGAGCATGACGCTGTCATGGACTGAAAATCCGTGTGTCGACAGTTCGATTCTGTCCCTGGCCACCAACATCAGAGCGGGGGTTCTTCGGAACCCCCGTGTTTGTTTGTAATTCGGTCACCAGCCAGTCGGGGCTTCATTTTGAATGCGGGCAGGCGTGTTTACTACTCCGGTATCAGTCGCCATACTCCTTGCAACAAGTCAGCACCGAGGCGCGCACCCGATGCGCAATGCGACGAACGTTCATTCGAATTACTTTGTGACCTCTATCTCTGATTCCAGCCGCCGCTTCGGCGGTATCGAGCGCCTGTATGGCTCCGGGGCGCTGCGGCGTGCCGCGAAAGCTCATGTTGTAGTGGTGGGCATCGGCGGAGTCGGCTCGTGGGCAGCGGAGGCGCTGGCGCGCTCCGGCATAGGAGCGCTGACACTGATTGATCTGGACCACGTCGCCGAATCCAATATTAATCGCCAGATTCATGCCCTCGAATCAACTCTGGGCGCAGCCAAAGTGTCGGCCATGCGGGAGCGCATTGTCGCAATCAACCCTTCTTGCACGGTCGAGGTCATTGAAGACTTTATTGACGAAGCCAATGTGGGCACACTGATTCCGCCCTGTGACGCCGTAATCGACGCCATTGATCAGGTGCGCGCCAAGGCCGCCCTAATTGACCATTGCAGACGTGCCGGCATCCACATCGTAACCACCGGTGGTGCGGGTGGGCGCACCGACCCGACGAGAATTGAGGTCTTAGACCTTTCACGCACCACGCAGGACGCACTGGCCTCGAAAGTGCGAGCGCGCCTGCGCAAGGTTTATGGTTTTCCGCGTGGAGAGAAGCGTTTTGGGGTCGAATGCGTTTTTTCGCCCGAGCAGATTGTCCAACCCATCTCGAAAGCCGCTGGCAACGCCTCTGAGGATGCCAATCTGGACGTCGTCGCCGAAAAGCATTGCGCGTTGTCCGAAGATACGGTGAACAACACCATTGACGGCGCAGCCGGCCTTAGCTGCGCCGGGTACGGATCGTCGGTGTCGGTCACGGCAAGTTTTGGATTCACTGCGGCAGCCCGGGTTCTCGCCGGTATACTTCCCGCATGACCCATACCCCCCACGCTCCCGTGATTCTGGTGACCGGTGCGGCTCGTCGTGTTGGTGCCGAGATCGCCCGCTTTCTGCATTCCGCGGGGGCCTGCGTGGCAATTCACTACCGCTCGTCTGCTGCCGAAGCCGAAGCTCTGGCGGCAGAGCTGAGCGCGGCGCGTCCGGATGGCGGTGAAACCGCAGCATGCTTCGCCGCCGATCTGCTGGATGCTGTCGCGTTACCGCAATTGGTGATGGAAGTTGTTGCGCGCTTCGGCCGTCTGGATGGCTTGGTAAACAATGCGTCTTCCTTCTACGCGACAAAAGTCGGCGCTGTCGACACGGCGGCGTGGGATGACCTGATCGGCTCCAACCTCAAAGCACCACTTTTTCTTGCCCAGGCTGCTGCGCCCTATCTCGAAAGCAGTGGTGGCTGCATCGTCAACATCACTGATATCCATGCCGAGCGCCCACTCAAAGGCTACCCGCTGTATTGCGCGGCCAAGGCAGGCCTGCTCGGGCTGACTCGCGCTCTAGCACTGGAGCTTGGACCGCGTGTGCGGGTCAACGCTGTCGCGCCTGGCGCCATCGAATGGCCGCAAAACCAGACTGATTTTCCTAACACCATCCGTGAAACCATCATTGATCATACTTTGCTGAAGCGCGTTGGCACCCCTGCCGACATCGCACGCGCGGTGAAATTTCTGGTTTTCGACGCGCCCTATGTCACCGGACAGGTCATCAACGTCGATGGCGGGCGGACGGTGTACCTATGACCACGGCGCTGGCCACGGCCCCAACTGCGCGCCAAGCTCAGAAAGTCGCCTTCGAGGCCAACAAACTGGGCAAGCGCCTACGCCGAGAAGTTGGCCAGGCCATCGCCGACTTCAACATGATTGAAGCCGGCGACAAAGTCATGGTCTGTCTGTCAGGCGGCAAGGATTCTTTTGCCTTGCTCGATATGCTGCTGTTTCTGCGCGAACATGCACCGATCGACTTCGACATCGTCGCCGTAAATCTGGATCAAAAACAACCCGGCTTTCCCGCTGAAGTGCTGCCGAACTACCTCACCGGGATAGGCGTGCCTTTCCATATCGAGAACGAGGACACCTACTCCATCGTCAAACGCGTAATTCCGGAGGGCAAGACCACCTGCTCGCTGTGCTCGCGCCTGCGCCGCGGCGTGCTGTACCGCGTCGCCGGCGAATTGGGCGCAACCAAGATAGCCCTGGGCCATCATCGCGACGACATCCTGCAGACGCTGTTTCTCAACATGTTCTTCGGCGGCAAACTCAAATCCATGCCGCCCAAGCTGGTTTCGGATGACGGCCGCAATATTGTGATTCGTCCGCTGGCCTATTGCCGTGAAAGCGATCTTGAGACTTGGGCCGAGGCCCGCGCCTTCCCCATCATTCCCTGCAACTTGTGCGGTTCGCAACCGAATCTGCAGCGCCAGCAGATCAAGCAGATGCTGCAAGACTGGGAGCGACGTTTTCCTGGCCGCATCGAAACCATGTTCCGCAGCCTGAGCAATATTGCGCCCTCGCATCTGCTCGATCCCCGGCTGTTTGATTTTGTCGGCTTGACGACAACGGGCGCGCCCAATCCGGAAGGAGACATCGCTTTCGACGCACCGATCCTGCCCAATGTCCCGCCCGGCTTGTTCGGCATACAAAAAGGCGAGGATTGATGGACGCCCGTCACCTTCCTGCCCGCCACGGCGTGTTCTGGCTGATAGCCGGTTTCCAGCTATTTCGCCGCCATCCACCGCTGGCAACCGCCATCACGTTTGCTTACCTGCTAACAGTGATCATGGTTAACCTGATACCCACGGTCGGCCCGATTCTGTTGCCGCTGCTGTTGCCGACTTTCACCGTCATGCTGGCCAACGGCTGCCGCGCAATAGAGCGCGGGAAAACGTTTGCGAGTGAAACTTTGATCGAAGGCATCGGCGCTCAGCGTGCAGGACTGGCTCGTCTGGGCGGCCTGCACCTGCTTGGATCGAGTCTACTGGTACTGGCCGGTTATGCCCTGGGCGAACCCATCAATATCGGCGACGGTCTCAATGAAAAAGAAGCACTGGCGCTGCTTGGCGATCTGTCGTTGATACTCCTCATGGCTTCGCCACTACTAATGGCATTCTGGTTCGCTCCGCTGTTGACCGCATGGAATGGTGTCAGCGCCGGCAAATCCCTGTTCTTCAGCTTTGTGGCGAGCTGGCGCAATTGGCGTGCCTTTGCGATGTATGGGCTGACCCTGATTTTGGTGGGCGCCTTGATCCCCGGCTTGCTGCTCATCGTCGCCGGACTGATTTCACCCGCACTGCTCACGATCATGTCGGTGATGTTGCGCATGATGCTGATCTTCGTGCTTGCTCCCACCATGGTCGCCAGCGTCTACCTGTCCTATCGCGACGTATTCGGATCTCTGGAAACGTCCGATGGGTAGTGTCGATGCCGGAGCACTTGGGCTCTTCGGCGGCACCTTCGATCCGCTGCACATCGCGCATCTGCGCCTCGCCCTGGAAGCCCGCGAAGAACTGGGGCTGGCCGAAGTGTGCTTCATTCCGGCAGGCGCGCCACCCCTGCGCGAAGCGCCCCACAGCACCGGGGCGCAACGTCTGGCGATGGTGGAGCAGGCACTTGCTGACACACCCGGCTGTAGCGTCGACGCCTCCGAAGTGCTGAACTCGGCGCAAAGGTCGATGCCCAGCTATACCATCGACACACTAGAGCGCTACCGCTTACGCCACGGCGCGCAGCGCCCGCTGGTGTTGATTCTGGGTGCCGACGCCTTCGCCCGACTGGAAGCCTGGCAACGCTGGCGCGATCTGTTCGGACTCGCACATATCGCTGTGGCGACGCGACCGGGACATACCCTAAAAGTCGGCGCTGGCGATACGGCACTTGATCGGGAGTTTGTCGCGCGCCGGGGCGAGGTAGCCGATCTAGCGTCCTCACCTGCCGGAAAAATCGTTTCATTTGCCATCACGGCGCTTGAAATTTCCGCCACCGATATTCGTCGCCGACTCGCCAACGGGCTCAGTGTCCGACATCTGGTCCCTGACACCGTTCTCGACTATATTGAATCTCATCAAATCTACCGGACTCCGCATGGACATTAGAAAACTGCAAAAAATCGCTGTCGCCGCCCTCGAAGACATCAAGGCCAAGGATATCGAGGTACTCAATACCAGCAAAATTTCCGACTTGTTCGACCGGGTCATCATTGCCACCGGAGACTCCAATCGTCACGTGAAGTCCCTGGCGCGCAACGTCCATGACAAGGCCAAGGAAGCAGGCGCTCAGGTGATTGGTATCGAGGGTGAAGAATCTGGCGAGTGGGTGCTGGTCGATCTCGGCGACATCGTGGTGCATGTGATGCAACCGGTGGTGCGCAGCTATTACAACCTTGAAGAACTTTGGAAGGTCGTACCCAAGCGCACCCGAAAAAAACCCGGTAGCGACGCAGACGAGGAATGAAACTGATCGTTGCGGCAGTGTCGCAGCGGCCGCCGGATTGGGTCCAAGCCGGCTGGACCGAGTATGCGAAACGTATGCCGCGCGAACTTCAACTTGATTTGTTGGAGATCAAACCCGAGCCACGCACCCTGGGCAAGCCGGCGGAACTAATGATGTCGATCGAGGCGGCGCGCATTGAAGCCAAATTGCCGGCCGGCTGCTGGCGTATCGCGCTTGACGAACGTGGCGAAGCGCCGACAACGAGGCAACTGGCCGACCGTCTGGCGAAATGGATGGATGGCGGCAGGGATGTTGCGTTCATCATTGGCGGTCCCGACGGGCTGGATACCCGGATTAAAAGCAGCGCCAACGAGACCCTCCGCCTTTCGAGTCTGACCCTGCCACACGCCCTTGTCCGGGTGATTCTTGCCGAGGCGCTGTATCGCGCGACCAGCGTGATAAAGGGCCACCCCTATCATCGCGACTGAAGCTATGCTTGAATATTCAGCGATCTCAACTGCTCAATCATGATTGATCCCCGTATTTACCTTGCATCCAAAAGCCCACGCCGACGCGAGTTGCTGACCCAAATCGGCGTGCGTTTCGACTTGCTTTTATTTAGAACCGAACCGCGCGAAGACGAAGAAGTGAACGAGTCATGGCTTGCGGGCGAAACACCCGAAACCTATGTGCAACGCGTAGCGCGCGCCAAGGCCGCGTTTGGTGTCGACCTGCTCGCGCAACGGCCTTTGGTCGTCCGTCCTGTTCTGGCCGCCGATACAACGCTCGATCTTGATGGCGAAATCATCGGCAAACCACGCGATGAAGCAGATGCCGAAAATATTCTGGGCAGGCTTTCCGGCCGCAGCCATCGAGTACTGACAGCGATTGCCGTGGGACGTGGCGATCGGCTCGAACACCGGCTTTCCGTCAGCGAAGTACGCTTTCGCCCACTTAGCGCTGACGAAATTCGCCACTACGTCCGCAGCGGCGAGCCGATGGACAAGGCCGGTGCCTATGGCATTCAGGGACGTGCCGCGGCATTCATCGAGGAGATTCATGGCTCGCATTCCGGAATCGTCGGATTACCGTTGTGCGAAACCGCCTTGCTCTTGCGCGAATTCGGCCATCCACTGTAACCTCTTCGCTAGATGGCACCAGAATCGGGTTTGCGGCTGAGATCACGTTCTGCGCCCGCCAATCGGCGACTGCCCTCAATAACGAAAAGCCAGGTACGCGGAAAATACATAAATGAACGAACAATTCCTGATCAATTTCACGCCGCAGGAAACCCGCGTCGCCTTGTTGCAGCAGGGCGTGGTGCAGGAACTCCACATCGAACGGACTGACGGTCGCGGCATTGTCGGCAATGTGTATCTTGGCAGAGTAGTACGCGTGCTGCCAGGGATGCAGTCAGCCTTTATCGAGATCGGACTGGAGCGCACCGCCTTCCTGCACGTCGCCGACATTTGGAGCGAGCGTAACGGCGGCAACGGTTTCGGCAGCCATGAAACCCGCCCGATCGAGCGCATCCTCAGTGAAGGGCAATCACTGATGGTGCAAGTCCAAAAGGATCCCCTCGGAACCAAGGGTGCCCGCCTGACTACCCAAATCTCCATTGCCGGGCGCCTGCTGGTGCACCTGCCGCAAGACAGCCACATCGGCATCTCACAGCGTATCGGAGAAGATGCCGAGCGCGAAAAGCTGCGGGCGCGCATTCAGGCGCTGCTACCGCCGGATCAACCCGGTGGCTACATCTTGCGCACTGTCGCCGCCGATGCCGGGGATGACGAACTCACAGCCGACATTGCCTATCTGCGCCGCATCTGGAGCGAGATTCAAAGTCGCAGCGTTGGCGCCCTGCCACCCACACAGCTGCATCATGATCTGACACTGGCGCAACGTGTGTTGCGCGATCTGGTGAGTAGCGAAACTACCGGTGTCCTGATCGACTCACGCGAAAACTTTCAGAAACTGCAAAGCTTTGCCGACGAGTATGTGCCGCAGGTAAGCGATCGCCTCTTGCATTACACCGGCGAGCGTCCGTTGTTCGATCTGCACGGCGTCGAGGAAGAAATTCAAAAGGCACTGGCGCGTCGTGTCGATCTAAAGTCCGGCGGTTACCTTATCTTCGACCAGACCGAAGCGATGACCACCGTGGACGTCAATACCGGAGGCTATGTCGGCTCACGCAATTTCGATGACACCATCTTCAAGACCAATCTGGAAGCCGCGCAAACCATTGCTCGCCAACTCAGACTGCGCAATCTCGGCGGCATCATCATTGCCGACTTCATCGATATGGAAGACGAAGAACACAAGACTGCTGTTCTCAAAGAGTTCAATAAGGCGCTGGTTCGCGACCACACGCGCGTTACCGTTTCCGGATTCACCCAGCTAGGGCTGATCGAGATGACACGCAAGCGCACTCGGGAGAGTCTTGCGCATGTCCTGTGCGAACCCTGCCCAACCTGCAGTGGGCGCGGCGAAGTGAAAACGGCGCAAACAGTCTGCTATGAAGTTCTGCGCGAATTGCTGCGCGAGGCACGCCAATTCACTTCACGCGAGATGCGCGTACTGGCCTCGCCAGCGGTGATCGATCTCTTTCAAGAGGAAGAGTCGCAGGGTTTGGCCATGCTTTCTGAATTCATCGGCCTGCCAATTTCCCTGCACGCGGAAAGCGGCTACACGCAAGAGCAATTCGACATTGTTCTGATGTAACCCCAGCAGCCCGTCTTCAGCCCGCCGGGCAACGCGCAAGGCCCGACAGGCTGCTAGAATCTATTTCAGACGCGGGTGTCGTATAACGGCATTACCTCAGCTTCCCAAGCTGATGAAGAGGGTTCGACTCCCTTCACCCGCTCCAGCTTGCCTTTTCAGCCGGTCCCACAACCCCTACTGCTGAGTCGTTTCCGCCTTGATCGCGAGCCACTTCCCGGCACGCCGTTCAAGTACATATTCCTCCAGCGACTCAAAGCGATACGGCTTGCCAGACAGCTGCCCCTGCTCGACCACGACCGACCTCAAGCTGATCCGATCACAGTCGGAGCTGGCATACAGATTGGCCGGTTTTCCTTCGGTCCAAACGCGGCGCTGCTTGTAGTTCGTAAGCGCCCTCATTGCAGCGAGCGTGCTCTGTACCAGGTCCTCGCGTCCCAGATCGACGCTAGTCGTTTTACCGTCCTTGTCGCGCACCGTGGCACGGACCTGTGCATCGTCGGCGAACATGGCGATGATGGCTGGCGCATCGTTACGGGCAATCGAAGCATCCAGTTGCCCCAGCCAGGTCTTGGCGATTGTCGTCGGTTCGCATGTAGCCATCGGTGCGACCTTGGGGGTCATGGGCGCCGCCTTGGGAGTGGGAGTCATCGGTGCCGCTTTGGGAAGCATAGGCGCGGTTTTCTGCGGCACAGGCTCGACTTTCGGAGCCATGGGCTCTGCCTTGGGATCCTTGCGTCTCTGTTCGAGTTGCTTGAGCGCGTCTTCATCAGCCGTTACAGAGTAACGGTCCAGTTCCGCGTCGAACTCACCCGGAACATAGAAATTCGGCACCTTGTCCAGCAATACGGGAAGCAATATTGTCATCAGCGCCCGCTGCCTGACACGAGAAGCCGCGCGGACAAAACCAACCCGGCCCGTGTCAATGTCGAGCTTGTTCTCGCCGACTTCCAATGTCGTTCCGCCGCGATTGACCTTGTCGTAAGTGCCAGCCGGATTGCCGGTGGTCTTGGCCAGTTCAGCCGACAAAACATAGGGCTCGTGGTCGGTGCCGCGTATGCCGATCGTCGCCGATGCTGTGACGATCTTGTGTCCCGAGCGATTGGTGCGTGCGATCCAGCCGCTAATTACCCGCAGGGAACCGGTGAAGAGGCGCACGGTAAAACTGTCTGTCGGCTTGTCCTCTGCAGCAAATTGCTCGGCGATGAACTCAGTGCCGGGGCGAATTGCCATGGCACCTGCATCCACCGTCTTGAGCACGGCTTCTGATTGCTGTCCGGCGCGCACACGCTCGCCGACAAAAACCGGTGCACCCACGCTTAGAACTCTTGCATTGGCGCCATCCTTGGCAGAGGCAAAGACTTCGCCGCGAATACGCCAGACTGTCGCGTAACGCTTGCTGGATTCTGACGCGGCCGGCTTGAATTCGAGCGAAGGGGCCGAATACACCGGAACAGATCCGCCCAGCAGAATCAGGCAAAGACCAAGGCGACCCAGCCGGGCACCAAGACCTGAGGCGCCAAAGCTCACGCGATTTAGTATCCAATCCATGGTTGCACTCCTTCAAAGCCAATAAAGCAGAAATCCATATACTCTTATTGAAGCACAATCTTGGGATACTGGCTGTGCAGTATTGCCCACTTCCGGCAAGCTATCGGCATTTAGGTGTAGCGATCAACGGTCCCGTCATGCTTTCGGAGCGCGCTGCCATGCCTGATCCAATGACATTGGCGTTGAATCGCCGTTCGTGCAAGCAGTGGAACTGCTACACGGTGAATGCCATCAGCCCGCGCGCTGAAGCGCCAACAGATCGTCTAAGGTGTTGATGTTGCCGAAGCTTTCCGGCTGGTCATCAAAGGCCACCTCGACCACATTCAGCGAGGCATGCCAGAGGCCCACTCTGCGCTCTCCCGAACCAAGAAACGCCTCCAGCTCCGGCAGCAACTCGCGCCGCACCAGACAGAACGCACGATGTAGCTGGCTACCGACCCGAGCCACGGCGATGTCGGCATTTTGGCTTTCCAGTGCCGTATGCAATCGAGTCACCAAATCGGTTGGTAAGCAGGGTGAATCACAGGGTACGGTCACCAGCAGAGGGCTTGTTGCCACAGTCAACGCCACGTGCAATCCGGCCAACGGCCCGGCGAAGTCGGGAATCCGGTCTGGTAGCACGCGATAGCCGAATTCGCCATACCGCTGGAGGTTCTGGTTGGCGTTGATCCAGACCTCATCCACCTGGGGTGCCAGTCTATCCAGGACCCATTGCACCATTGGCCGGCCGTTCAGATCCTGCAGACCTTTATCGACTCCGCCCATGCGCCGCCCTAGGCCACCCGCTAGCACGACTCCCGTAATCTGCTTGCTCATCGCCTCAAGACATTCCAAAGCATTGAAACGCCATCAAGCAATAAATCGCCGATGTCGGAGTCCAGCCCACTGCCGCGTTCTCGCTGACGCTGGCTGCGCTCGCGTTCGCTGAACAGAATTGCCTCGGCCAGCACCGTTGGATCAGTTGGTGCGCGTTGCTTCAGTGCCGCCTGCTGATAGCCGGCCAGTGCAGCCTCGACCGCTTGCGGGTCGAGAATGGCAATGGGTGCTCGACAATGCGTGCAGGCACTGTCTTTGCGAATATCCACCGGTGCCCCGCAACCGGTGCAGCGCACAATGCCAATACGAGCCTTGAGTTCCTTGATTTCGGCACCGTTCAACTGGCGCACGAAACCCTTCTCGATCATGAACTGTGAAAACGTGATGAAACGGCCGTGCTGTCCGCAACGCTGGTAGTTGAACAAGCCACTCTTGACACGATCCTGCGATGGAATCAATCGCTCGTGGCAGCGCGGGCAGCTCAAGGGGCTGCTTAAAGGCAAACGCTGGTCATTGCGATGCTCATGAATGAGTTTGAAAAGTTCTATCACTCCGGAAGGTGCCAGGCGCGGACTTTCATGTTCATCGAACCAGATACCCTGACAGGCGAAACACAAATCAAGCTCGGTATCACCCGTAAGTTTGCGCTCGAAGCGATGCGCTTCCATCGGCGCCCGGCACGAAGAGCAATTGATCGCCATAGCTTCAGTCCCTCAGGAAGGGCCGATACGCCGTACCACCATCGCCGACTTTTACGGCTCGCGCGATTTTTACGAGCGCAAATCCTTTCTCGCGAATGGAGGCGGGCTGCGCATCTTGAGCGAAGTGAAACATTGAGAAGGCGTCCACGATGTAAACCGCTGTAGGCAGATACGAAACTGAAACATTGTACTGACTGCATTCCGGTGCGCGCACTTTTGAACAACGACGTCAAATACTTCTGTCCGAGCTATTCTGCCGCCTGTTACATCAGTTCATGACGGCGCTCATCTCTCCGGGCAGGCGCCGGACACCAGAGCACATTGAATCAAGGAGCGGTTAATGAAAGCCAAAAGTCCGGCAGCATCTTCGTCATGGCAGGAGTTTCTCGGTATCGAATTCAGTCCGGTAAGCCACCGGGAAAGATTGATTTCTGCACTGGGAGGTTTCCTTAGCCTTATCGTGGTCTACGCCGTAAGCCATGCCCTGCTTGGTGCTTCCGATACCCCGATCCTGGTGCTCTCGATCGGCTCGTCGGCTGTGCTGCTTTTCGCCGTGCCGCACGGAGCCATGTCCCAGCCATGGCCGTTGATCGGCGGTCATCTCGTCGCGGCAGTGATTGGTGTCGCCTGCGCGCGCTACCTGCCCGATCCGATGCTGGCAACAAGTCTTGCCGTGGGCTTGTCGGTCGGCGCCATGCATTACCTGCGCTGCATTCACCCACCGGCCGGCGCAACAGCGCTGGCGGCCGTCATGGGAAGCGCGTCAGTGCACGACTTGGGATTTGCCTTCGCGTTGGTACCGGTGCTGCTGAATGTCTTGCTAATCCTTGGCGTCGCCATAGCATTCAACGCGATTTTCCCGTGGCGCCGCTACCCGGTACATTTGGCTCGTCGCGCCTCACCGTCGGAAACATCCAACACCGGCTATCAGCCCATTTCACATGAAGACTTTGTATACGCCTTGACGCAAATGGATTCCTTCATCGACGTATCTGAAGAGGATCTGTTGCGTATCTATGGGCTCGCCACCGGACGGCATCGAGAACTGGACAGGCTGCGTCCGAAGCCGCTGTGAATCCAGACTAAATCAGGCAGTTCGACGCGAAGAGCAAAAGGACCGGTCAGCCGCCGGATTTGCTGAAGCGCTTCAGGATTTCCTGTGCCGGAATATAACCGCCGACACGTTCACCACCTGCGAAAAAGATTGCTGGAGTCCCGTTTATGCGCAGTTTCCGACCCAGTTGCATGGACTTCTCCAAACCAGCTATGTCGCACTTGTCCGGCGCGGCGGGAGGCGTCCTGCCATTGTTCATCCAATCGGTCCAGGCCTTGGTTTTGTCCTTCGCGCACCAGACGGCCTTTGACTTGTCGTAGGAATCGTCGCCCAGCACCGGGTACAGAAAAGTATAGACCGTCACGTCTTTCAGCGTCTGTATATCTTTAGCGAGTTTTTTGCAGTACCCGCAGTTCGGATCTTCAAAAGTCACCATGATGTTTTTGCCGGGCCCACGCACCTGCTTCACGGCCAACTCAAGTGGCAGGGAATTGAATACCTTTTCCGCTGTCAGATTCTTGCCTGTCTTCAAGTCATGCAAGCTGCCGATAATCAGGAAACCCGCTTTGTCATCGACATAGATAATCTGGTCATCGACGGAAACTTCCCACATGCCGGCCATTGGCGCTTTGACAATAGAGTCGACTGTGCCGAGCCTGGCCTCAACGGCTTTTTTCACTTCGGCTTGATCAGCAAAGGCGGCGAGTGATACGCAAGCAAGGGCAGCGGCAAACAGGGGTAACTTCATAAATTCTCCACGATTATTCAGGACGCCAGCGCGTAACGGACTAGCAGATCCTTTACGACTGGCAAAGTGTTGGTTAGGTTCAATCCAATATTGCGCAAACGGGTCAAGCGTGCCCCCGCAGGCTGAAACAGGTCGTGAAGGCTATCAGTCACCGCCTGTAAAGTCACTACATCTTCCTTGCGCGCGCGCTCATATCCACGCAACAGCCCAAAATCGCCACAATCAACGTAGCCGGGTTTGTTGCACAGAATGCCTGAAAGAACCTTGGCGTCTTGAAAACCCAGATTGATGCCGTGACCGGACAAGGGATGGATCGTATGCGCTGCATCGCCGATCAACGCCAACCGTGGCGCCACGGACTGTGGAGCACGCATCAGACGCAGCGGAAAACCACGCGCGGCGGTGATCAATTTCAACGTGCCCAGCCGTTCGCCACCTGCCGCCGCGACCCGAGCACAAATGGCCGCTGGATCAAGTGCGAGAAGCTCGCGCCCATGCTCTTCAGGGGTCGACCATACGATCGAGATACGATTGCCTGGCAGCGGTAGCCAGGCCAACACCCCTTCCTTGCCAAACCACTGAAATGCCACGCCACAATGCGCTTGATCAGCTTCGAAATTGGCGACTACGCCCAACTGGTCATACGGATCAAAGCGCACCGCGATACCCGCTGCAGCACGGGTCCAGGACTCCGCCCCATCGGCCGCAACTATCAGGCGCGCCTCTATACAACGACCATCCTCAAGCGTCAGTTGCGCGGAATCGGGTCCGAACTCAATCGCTTTGGGGCTCGCCGGGCACAGCAGGCTCACATTTCCCTGACGCTTGACCGTCTCCCATAGTTCGCGCTGCATCAGCGAAGATTCGACGATCCAGGCCAGTTCCGACACGCCGCTGCCGTAAGCCGTGAAATCCAGCCGACCGCCGTCATCACCATGAATTTCCATGGCCCGAACCGGCTCCATTCGCGCCTTGTCCAGATGGCTCCAGACCCCAAGGGCCTCAAGAAAGCGGGCGTTGGCGGGACTGATCGCGTAAATGCGCGAATCCCACGCATCGGTAAATGCAGGCTGCCGCCCCTCCACCAGCGCTACCGTCAAAGCCGAGCGGCGCAAAGCCGCTGCCATGGCCAAACCGGCCAGCCCACCACCCACAATCACGACATCGAAGTTCATGGCCCGATTGTCGCCCACTAGCGCTCACCTTGACAAGGCAAGCGTGCGGCGAGGATAATTCCGCCCCTTCGAACGGTGATGTAGCTCAGTCGGTTAGAGCATCGGATTCATAATCCGGGGGTCGGTGGTTCAAGTCCACTCATCACCACCAGTCATACCAAGGCCTCCAGCGATGGGGGCCTTTTTCGTTTGTGGTCAAATAAGCAAAATGTTATCACTGTGTACTCACTTGGGAGTGGAGGCTTTGATTCCATAACGCGCCACCGTTAGGGTGCAATATGACAAAATTTGGGTGCATTGTGGAGTTTAGCGGGCAGCCTGACTAAAATGGCCGGCACTTGAATATAACCAAAAACAACCGTAATATAACCATGCCCTACACAATCGTTATCAAACAGCAGGCGCGCAAGAAATTGCAGAGCCTGGCCAAGCCGGATCGGCTGAGGATTGCCGACAAGATTAGCCAGCTCGGCTACAACCCGGACAATCCCAAGCTTGATATCAAGAAGCTCGAAGGTGCTCCGGGCTGGCGGCTGCGTGTAGGTGGTTGGCGGGTGATTTTCGACCGACAGGATACGGTGAAGATTATCGCTATTGAAAGAATCAAGCCCCGAGGGGATGCGTACAAATGAACCTGCAAAAGATCAAATCAGCCAATGGCAAAGACGAATACGTTCTCCTACCAATTGCGGTCTACGAAGCACTCAAGGATGAGATTCGCCTGAAGCTCGCGCATCCCGAGGTTAAAGTCGCGGCCAATGACAAATACGTCCCCTTTGTTCTCGAAGACTACGTCGACAACCCTGTCGCCTTGGCGCGAATGAAGGCCCATCTCACCCAGAAGCAACTGGCCGAACGAATGGGAGTGACACAGGCCTACATCAGCAAAATCGAACGCCAGGACAAAGTGACTCCGATGTTGCTCGAACGCGCAACCAAGGCAATGCGCCATAAGGCGTAACTGCTGAGCACGGGACAGCGCAGACATGCTCGGCTGGATTGTTGATTTGCACGTCGAATTGACCCGGGGTTTTCATCTAAAACTGACCCACCGGATTGGTGCCCAGTATAACTAGGCGGATGTGGATAAGTCTTCGGTTTTGCTTTTCGCGGATCTCTTTCAAATGATTGCGATCCCAGTGCCGAGGAGGAACCTGCTACGGCTATCGCGGCAAAGTTAGTCCGTTTGCATTTGAATTGTGTCGGATCCAGACATATCCAGTGCAAGCCAGAAGACCTGCCGGGGATACTCGGGAGTGGACTGAAAGATTACAATGGCGGCACGCTTATGGAAACCGCCAATCTTTCCAACCATTTTCTGATCGCCATGCCCGCCATGACCGATCCTAATTTTTCTCGCACACTGACCTTTATTTGCGAGCATAACGCGGACGGCGCGATCGGAATTGTTGTCAATCGCCCAATAGATATGAGTCTTGCAGGATTGTTTGACCGGGTAGGTATCCCACTAGAAGATGAGCAGGCCGAGGCGCGCTTCGCCGGCTTGCCGGTGTACTTCGGCGGCCCCGTTCAGACGGATCGAGGCTTTGTTTTGCATCGTCCGCCGGGGCATTGGCAGTCCTCGCTTGACGTTAGCGAGACGATTGCACTGACCAGTTCGCGCGACATACTTCTGGCCATGGGTAGCACCGGTGAGCCGGCCGAAGTGCTGGTCAGTCTCGGCTATGCCGGTTGGACAGCTGGACAGTTGGAGTGGGAATTGTCGCAAAACGCCTGGCTAACCGTTGAAGCTGATCTCAGCATCATCTTTTCGGTGCCGCCTGAGGAGCGCCTGCCGGCGGCGATGCAATTGCTTGGGGTGGACTTCGCCAACCTGTCCGAAGTCGCGGGCCATGCCTGAGCGAGGGACGGAGCGCACAATCCCGATTGCCGGTTCGGTACTCGCTTTCGATTTTGGCGAGAAGCGCATCGGCGTTGCCATCGGTACGGTGCTGGAGGAAGGCCGGCCGGGCACGGCACGCGCTTTGACCACGATCAGCAGTGAGGCAAACGATGCTCGCTTCGCCACCATCGCTGGAATTATCGGCGAATGGCAACCCGTGCGTTTGCTTGTCGGCCGCCCATTGAATGACGACGGCAGCTCACATGAAATGACCGCGCGCTGTGAGCGTTTTGCCAATCAACTGCGTGGCCGCTACCGGCTTCCGGTCGAGTATGTCGATGAACGATTCAGTTCGACTGAGGCCGATGCCAACTTGCGCGGCCAAGGGCTTTCCTGGCAGAAACGCAAACAACAGCTTGACGCCGAAGCTGCAAGCATTATTCTCCATAGCTGGTTTGAACTTCTTGCCATTCGCCATACAACCAGCCACGCCAATGCCCACATCCCTGCCTGACGCCGAAAAGCTCTGTACCGCACTCGCCGATGCCATGCGAGCCCACGTCGATCCCGCCAGAACGGCTCTGGTCGGCATCCACACCGGAGGTGTCTGGGTCGCCGAGCGACTGCATGCCGCGCTGGGCCTGAAAATTCCCGCCGGCTCGATGGATGTATCGTTTTACCGCGACGACTATCATCAGCGCGGATTACAACCCAACACCAAAGCCTCTCAAATTCCTTTTGAAGTCGAGGGCACGCACATTGTTATTGTTGACGACGTGCTTTTCACCGGCCGCACCATCCGCGCTGCCATGAACGAATTGTTCGATTACGGCCGACCGGCAAAAATCGATCTCGCCGTGCTTGCCGATCGAGCCGGTCGTGAGCTTCCCGTCGCTGCCACGTTTTGTCCCCATTCGCTGAGCCTGCCCGACACACAAATGTTGGCGTTGGAAAGGTCGGCCGACGGCAAACTGTCGTTCAAATTGGTCGATAAAAGCAAAGCGGCAGAGTCCGATGAAGCTGCTGCCGATACCGACCCTGCCGACGGTGGCAAGAAATGAGCCCCTTGCACGCCCACAAGAATCCGCAGCTCAATCGAAATGGTGAGCTAACGCATTTACTCAGCATCGAGGGTTTGCCGCGCGAGATCCTGACGCGCATTCTCGATACGGCTGCCCCCTTCTCGGAAGTTTCCGAACGCGAAGTCAAAAAGGTGCCACTGCTGCGAGGCAAAAGCGTGTTCAACCTGTTCTTCGAGAACTCGACGCGTACCCGCACCACATTCGAGATTGCAGCAAAGCGGCTTTCCGCCGACGTCATCAATCTCAATATCAACACCTCCTCGGCCAACAAGGGAGAGACCCTGCTCGACACGGCCGACAATCTCGCCGCAATGCAAGCCGACATGTTCATTGTGCGTCACGCCTCAAGCGGCGCCCCGCACCTGATCGCACAACACCTGGGCGTTACCGGACACGACCACATACACGTAATCAATGCCGGCGATGGCCGTCACGCGCATCCGACGCAAGGTCTGCTGGACATGTACACCATCCGTCACTACAAAAAGGACTTCACCCAGCTTTCGGTGGCCATTGTTGGCGACATTCTGCACTCACGCGTGGCGCGCAGCCAGATACATGCGCTGACCACGCTCGGCGTTCCTGATTTACGTGTAATAGCTCCCAAAACCTTGTTGCCTACAGGAATAGAACGCCTGGGCGTTAAGGTGTTCAACGACATGCGTGAGGGCCTGCGCGGTGTTGATGTGGTGATGATGCTACGCCTGCAAAGCGAGCGCATGCAGGGCGCCCTACTACCATCGACGCAGGAATTTTTCAAATCCTATGGCCTGACCCCTGACAAGCTGGCACTGGCCAAACCCGATGCCATCGTGATGCATCCGGGGCCGATGAATCGAGGTGTGGAGATCGACTCTGCCGTTGCCGATGGCGGACAAGCAGTAATCCTGCCGCAAGTTACTTTCGGTATCGCGGTACGCATGGCGGTAATGGCCATGCTGGCGGGGAGCGCTTGATCATGAAAATCCACATCAAGAACGGCCGGCTGATCGACCCGGCGAGCAAAACCGACAAGCCGCTCGATTTGTTTCTCGCCGCCGGCCGCATTGTCGGCGTTGGCAACGCGCCGGCCGGCTGGGGTGTGGATGGGGCCAACAGTGTTCTGGATGCGACCGGTTGCATTGTCTGCCCTGGCTTAGTCGATCTCGCTGCGCGCTTGCGCGAACCGGGATTTGAATACAAAGCCACGCTGGAGTCCGAAATGGCCGCCGCTGCAGCCGGTGGTGTCACGCGACTGGCTTGCCCGCCAGACACCGACCCCGTGCTGGATGAGCCGGGCCTGGTGGAAATGCTCAGCCACCGGGCGCGCTTACCGGAATTCGCCCACGTTCATCCGGTGGGTGCGCTGACGACACAACTGGAAGGCCTGGCACTCACCGAAATGGCGGAATTGAGCGAGGCCGGCTGTGTGGCTTTCGGCCAGGCCAATCGCGCCATAGTCGATACACAGGTTTTGCTGCGCGCGATGATGTATGCGGCAACGTTTGGCTTTCCTGTCTGGTTGCAGGCGCAAGATCCTTTTCTTTCCAGAAAAGGTGTCGCTCATGATGGCGAAATCGCTGCCCGCCTTGGCCTTGCCGGGATACCGGTGGCGGCGGAGACCATCGCGATTGCCACTTTGCTGCATCTGGTTCGCGAAACCGGAGTCCGCCTGCATCTGCGCCGCATCAGTTCCGCAGCGGGCCTGGAAATGATTGTCGCCGCGCGTGCGGCCGGCATCGATGTCAGCTGCGAGGTGACGATCAACCATCTGCATCTCACTGACAAGGACATCGGATTCTTCAACGCCCATGCGCGCCTGGATCCACCACTGCGCAGTCAAAACGATCGTGACGCATTGCGCGAGGGTCTGGCGTCGGGCGCCATAAATGCACTGATCTCCGACCATACGCCGGTCGACGATGATGCCAAACAGATGCCTTTTGAAGAAGCCGAACCCGGTGCCACCGGTCTGGAACTGCTGCTGCCACTGACGCTGAAGTGGGCGCTGGAAATGAAACTACCGCTGGTAACTGCTTTGGCGCGCGTTACTTCAGATCCGGCACGCATTCTCGGAGTCAAGGCGGGCAACCTTGCCTTGGGCACGGCTGCCGACATCTGCATATTTGATCCGGCAAGCGAGTTTCTGGTGAGCCGTGAGAATCTCAAGAGCCAGGGCAAGAACACGCCTTTCCTGGGCCAGCGCCTGCCGGGCCGGGTGCGCTACACCCTGATCGACGGTCATCTGGCCTTTGACGGCACCCTGAACTAGGCGCGTTTCAGGCGGTCCCTCACCACGGCCGGATCGACACCGGCAATGCGCATGCGTTTGGCGCGCGACGTATCGCCGCTCAAAAGACTGATTGCAGCCTTGCCCACGCCCAGCTGCTCAGAAAGGTATGCAATCAGACAGACATTGGCTTTGCCGTCGACCGGTGGTGCAGCCAATCGGATTTTTAGCGATTCGCCGTACAGTCCGACTACTTCGGTTTTCTTAGCGCCGGGCTGAACATACAAACGCAGAGTCACCGCATCGGTCTCGGCGACCAGCCAGGTCATGACAACAGAATCATGGGCAGTACGCTGTGGCGCAGACTGGCAATGACGAACAGGGCGATCTGCAATATCAACAGCAACGCAAGCGGCGAGAGGTCGACGCCCCCCAAGGCCGGAATGAAGCGCCGGAAAGGGCGCAGCAGCGGCTGCGTCAGCGTATTGAAAACACCGGCCAGAGGGGCATAGGGGTTGACCCAGGAAAACACTGCGGAAACCACGACCACCCCGATCACAATGTACAGCCCCACTTTCACCACTTCCAGCGCTGCCAACAGAGCCACGACAAAAGTCGGCGCTGGCGAGACGGCGAGCAATACGCCCGAAAGGCCTAACGTCAGTCCTTGATCGACCACTTGCCAGAACCAGGCCAGCAGCAGGCTTGCCGTATCGAAACCGAACAGCGCGGGAACCATGCGGCGCACCGGTCGCACCATCCAATCGGTTGCCGCGATCACGAACTCGCCCAGCGGATTACGAAAGGGTGTGCGCGCCCATTGCATGGCAAAACGCACCAACAACACCAAGGTCAATAGACCACAGACCGTATTCAGGATGAAGAGAAATATTTGTGTAAGCATCAGTGCTTAGTCCTTGCCCAGCACATCGCCGAGTTCTCGGCCGCGGGCTTCCGCGGCCACGATGCCACGTTCGATGGCATCTGATATTCCACTAGCGGCGAAAGACAGCAAGGCCGCCTCTGTGGTACCTCCTTTGGACGTCACCCTCTCGCGCAGCGCTGATATCGGCTCGCTACTCTGTTCAGCGAGGCGAGTAGCGCCAAGAAAGGTTTCTACCGTCAATCTGCGTGCGGCCTGCGGATCGAAACCCAGCCCGATCGCGGCTGACTCCATCGCTTCGAGAAAATAGAACACGTACGCTGGGCCGCTGCCGGACACCGCAGTAACTGCATCCATCTGCCCCTCATTCTCGATCCAAACCGTACTGCCCACCGCTTTCAGAACTTTTTCGGCATTGCTGCGGCCTTCGCGATCTACCGAAGAGTCGGCGCATAACGCGGTTACGCCAGCGCCGATCAAAGCCGGCGTGTTGGGCATTGTCCGTACCAACTTGCTGTAGCCGCCCAGCCAGCGCGAAATATCGGCCATGCGTATTCCAGCTGCAATGCTGACGATAAGTTGATTGCCGAGCTTGCCGCACAAGGGTGTAATCGCCTCCCGTAGCTGCTGCGGTTTTACCGCCAGCACCAGTGTCTCGCAATTGAGTGCAGCCGCGTCCACGATGGCCGTGCAGCGCACTCCAAAAGTCTCGGCAATCTTCTCGCGCGCCGTATCAAAGGGCTCGACCACCTGAATCCCGGCCGCTGAAAATCCCTGCTTGCGCATACCGCCGATCAAGGCGATTGCCATATTTCCGCCGCCGATAAACGTAATTTTCATAAACAATGCTCCAGAAACTTCATCGCGTATATACCGCCAAGGAGACGCGGCGCAAACCGGGATGGAATTGAAACCAATATGCTGAAACCGCTGCGCCGATGCGCCATCACGCCCTCACCCTCGCCCCGAAAATGGCAGTGCCAACTCGCACGATGGTCGCTCCTTCCATTATGGCGGCCTCAAGGTCATGTGACATGCCCATCGAGAGGGTATCAAGCGTCAAGCCTTCACCATTCAGTTGCTCGCAAACCCGGCGCAACATGGCAAATCGGCTTCGCTGCAAATCGCTATCTTCGCTCGGCTCTGGAATTGCCATTAAACCTCTCAAACGCAGCCCCGGCAGAGCCGCTACAGAATGTGCCAATGCAAAGACTTGATCCGTCGCGCAGCCGCTTTTCGAAGTTTCACCGGAAACATTCACCTGAATGCAAACCTGCAGTGGCTCAAGACCAAGCGGGCGCTGTGCAGCCAGCCGCTGCGCAATTTTCAACCGGTCGATCGAGTGCACCCAAGCAAATTTTTCCGCCACCAACCGGGTCTTGTTGCTCTGTAAGGGTCCGATGAAGTGCCATTCAAGATTGGGGCCCAAGCCCGCTTCAGCCAACTCTGCAGCTTTGTCTACCGCTTCTTGCGCATAGTTCTCGCCGAATGCGCGCTGTCCGGCCGCAACGGCCTCGCGCACACTATCCGCCGGCCGTGTTTTGGAAACAGCCAGTAACTGCACGGATTCTGCCTCCCGCCCGGCAGCATCGCAAGCGTTGGCAACACGTTCACGCACTGCTTGCAAGTTGGCGGCGATTGATGTCATATAGAGGCTGTAAAGTATACAGCACCCCATCTACAGGAAAGCGCACATGGACATCACTGAACTGCTCACCTTCGTAGTCAAGAACAAGGCCTCCGATTTGCACCTGTCTTCGGGCCTCCCTCCGATGATCCGAGTCAACGGTGATGTACGCAAAATCAATCTGCCGGCGATGGAACACAAAGATGTTCATGCCATGATTTATGACATCATGAATGACGGGCAGCGCAAGGTTTATGAGGAGAATCTCGAATGCGACTTTTCCTTCGCGATTCCAAACCTGGCTCGCTTTCGGGTCAATGCCTTTGTTCAGAACCGTGGTGCAGCCGCGGTTTTAAGAACGATCCCATCGAAAATTCTGTCACTGGAAGACCTCAAGTGTCCCAAGATTTTTGAAGAACTGGCCGACCAGCCGCGCGGACTGGTACTGGTGACCGGGCCAACTGGTTCCGGCAAATCGACCACTCTGGCGGCCATGGTCGACCACAAGAATAATGTTGAATACGGCCATATCCTCACGGTCGAGGACCCGATCGAATTCGTGCATGAATCCAAAAAGTGCCTGATCAACCAGCGCGAAGTGGGACCGCACACCTTGTCTTTCAACAACGCACTGCGCTCGGCTCTGCGTGAAGACCCGGATGTGATTCTGGTTGGCGAAATGCGCGACCTGGAAACCATTCGCCTTGCAATGTCAGGTGCTGAAACCGGTCACCTGGTGTTCGGTACTTTGCACACATCATCCGCTGCAAAAACCATCGACCGTATCATCGACGTGTTTCCCGCTGCGGAGAAGGAAATGATCCGCGCGATGTTGTCCGAGTCACTCAAGGCGGTGATTTCACAGACCTTGTGCAAGACCATGGACGGTACCGGCCGAGTTGCTGCGCATGAGATCATGGTCGGCACACCCGCCATTCGCAACCTGATACGCGAAGCAAAAGTGGCGCAAATGTATTCTGCGATCCAGACAGGCCAACAGTATGGCATGCAGACGCTTGACCAGAATCTGCAGGACCTGGTCAAGCGAAGAGTCATCTCGGCCAGTGAGGCGCGCAGCAAAGCAGCCAACAAGGATAACTTTCCAGGCTGATGCCCGGATGGTTATCCTTGCGAGGACAAACTTCCGCACCTCCCACCCTCCCCTCGCAGGGAGCCGACTGGTCGGGGCCGCTGGCGCGGCTAAAGAAAAAAATAGCGAACGGAGACTTGCACCATGGAACGCGATGAAGGCCTGAAATTCATGTACCAACTTCTGACAATGATGATGCAGAAGAAGGGTTCTGACTTGTTCATTACCTCCGGTTTCCCGCCGGCCATGAAGATCGACGGCAAGATGACGCCCGCGACCACGCAGCCGCTATCGCAGCAGCACACGCAGGAACTGGCACGGGCGATCATGAATGACAAACAGGCCGCCGAGTTCGAGGCGACCAAGGAATGCAATTTCGCGATCTCCCCCGCCAGCATCGGCCGCTTCCGCGTCAATGCCTTTATGCAGCAGGGACGTGTAGGCATGATTCTGCGTACCATCAATGTGCAGATTCCCGAAATGGATGACCTCAAGCTTCCGTCGGTGCTTAAGGATGTGGTGATGACCAAGCGCGGCCTGGTACTGTTTGTCGGCGGCACCGGTTCTGGCAAGTCAACCTCGCTCGCAGCGATGATCGGCTACCGCAACCAGAACAGCTTTGGTCACATCATTACTATCGAAGACCCAGTCGAATACGTCCATGAGCATCGCAACTGCGTGATTACCCAGCGCGAGGTCGGTGTCGATACCGACTCATGGGAAGTTGCTCTGAAAAATACACTGCGTCAGGCGCCCGACGTCATCCTGATCGGAGAAATTCGTGACAGGGAGGTGATGGAACACGCCATTGCGTTTGCCGAAACCGGCCACTTGGCAATGGGCACTTTGCACGCCAATAACGCCAACCAGGCGATTGATCGAATCATCAATTTCTTCCCCGAGGAGCGTCGGCAGCAGCTATTGATGGATCTGTCGCTTAACCTGAAGGCCGTTGTGTCGCAACGGTTGATTCCGGTCAAGGAAGGCAAGGGACGTGCGGCTGCGGTGGAAGTTCTGCTCAACTCGCCGCTAATTGCCGACCTCATTTTCAAGGGTGAAATCCACGGAATCAAGGAGATCATGAAAAAATCGAAGGAGCTCGGCATGAAAACCTTCGACATGGCGCTGTTCGACCTCTTTGAGGAAGGCCGCATCAGCTACGACGACGCCTTGCGTTTCGCCGATTCAATGAACGAAGTGCGCCTGATGATCAAGTTGCACAGCAAGGATTCGGCCGCCTTGGACCGCAACGCCGGCATCCAGCACCTGGATATTGTTTAGAGCCGAAGGCGCTCAGCCTTTCTCTCGGCGATGACTGCCGGCGGTGATCTCGATGTTGTACAGCCGGCATTCCAGCGCACCGTTGTAGAGCGGAATCTTGCGTGACGTTTGCAGCCGAATCAGTTTTGGCAGTCGCGTGTCGGCGGACAGAAACCAGCAATTCCAGCCGGTGAAGCGCTGCTTGAGCGCATCGCCCAACAGTGGATAGAAGCCGGCGAGCTCTTCCTCACTGCCAAGTCGTTCACCGTAAGGCGGATTGGCAACCAGCACACCTAAGGGAGCCGGGGCCTGTCGCTCCAGCAAATCAGACCGCTCCAGTGTGACCAGCTTGTCGAGTCCGGCGTGGGCGAGATTTTGCTGTGTGCGAGCCACCGCATCGGCGGATACATCACTGCCAAATAGCGGCAAGGCGCTGGCCTCGTGGCGTCGCTCTGCAGCTTCGTACTGCAACTTGCGCCAGAGACCGGCATCGAATGACTTGAGATGCTCGAAGCCGAAGTCCCCCGGCTCGCGCGACAAACCAGGCGCATCGTTGAGACTGATCTGCGCCGCCTCCAACAGGAAGGTGCCGCTTCCGCACATCGGGTCCAGTAATGGTGTGCCTGGCTTCCACCCGGAAAGGCGCAAGATACCGGCAGCCAGATTTTCCTTGAGTGGCGCGCCGATCTTGGCCAGTTTGTGGCCGCGCATGTACAGCGGCTCGCCGGACGTGTCGAGATAAAGTGTGGCCTGTTGATCGGTGACGAAGAGATGTATGCGGACCTCGGGGGATTTTGTATTGACGCTGGGGCGTCGCCCAGTTTCAGCGCGAAAGCGGTCACAAACGGCGTCCTTGACCTTCAAGGTGATGAACTCGATACTCTTGAGCGGTGATCGAATCGCAGTGACATAGACTCGAATCGAACGATCGACAGAAAACAATCGGGACCAATCCACGTCGTAGGCAAGCTGATAGATTTCGGCTTCATTGCGGTAACCGCCATGGGCAATGCGCCACAGAGCCCGCGTTGCAATTCGTGACTCAAGGTTGATGCGATAGCCTGTCTCCAGGTTGCCGTTGCAGCCGACACCGCCCGCCACGGCGGCGATTTCCTTGCCGCCGGCAGCGGTCAAGTCTTCTGCCAGAAGGGATTCAAGGCCTCTGGGGCAAGTTGCGAAATAGTGATTCACGGAAAATTCTCGGTCAAGGTGAAGGCAAACATTATGTTCCTGTGGAGTAGTGCTTCATGGCAAATCGGCCTCGATTGCGGCTCATGATTAGAATGGTTTCACAACCACCAGAATACAGATAGCAATCAACACCAGGACCGGCACTTCGTTAAAGAAGCGAAACCAGATATGGGTTTTGGTCGAGACACCACTGGAAAACTCGGCGAGCAGTACGCCGCACCAGACATGATAAATAACAAGACCGATGACCAGTATTGTCTTGACATGTAGCCAACTGCCGGTAAAGCCGTAGCCGAACCATAGCCACAAACCCAAGCCGACCGCCAGCACGCCGAGTGGTGTAACAAAGCGAAACAGCTTTGTTGCCATCAGTAGCAGTCGCCTCCTCTCGGCATCACTTTCGGCCGGGACCATGGCAAGATTTACGAATATGCGTGGCAAGTAAAAAAGGCCTGCAAACCAACTGACGACGAAGATGATGTGAAAGGCTTTTATCCAGAGCATGATGCCTCCTTGATAGTGGCTGCCGTGATTCCTGCGGTCACGCTCGGATAGCGTAGCCGCAGGTGCAACTCCTGTTTCATTCGCGTGTTATCCAGTCGGCGTGATTCGTTCATGAATGACCACTGCAGTGGTGGTACCAGGCGGCGGACTTCCTCTCTTGGCAAACGGGGCGCACGGGGAAGCGCAAAAGCGTCCGCTAGTGCGTCGAACCATTCGCCCATTGCCAGTGTCGAGTCGTCATTGATGTTGTACATCCGATTGGGCCTCCCCCGGGTCAACGCGGCGATGCATGCGCGCCCCAGGTCCTCTGCGTGAATGTGGTTGGTGTGGCTGTCCTCAGCATGGAGGATCAGGGGCAACTGCTTTTGCAACCGCTCGAGTGGTAGCCGATCGGCCGCATATATCCCTGGAGCGCGCAGGATGGTTACGCGACATAGACATCGACGTCCGAATTGGCGCAAGCGCCGCTCGGCATCAATTCGCCGTATCGCACGAGCCGACTTTGCCGCCAGCGGCCGAGTCTCATTTACCCAAGCGCCTTGACAGTCACCATATACACCGCTGGTGCTGATATACACAAGTTGGCGTGGTAGACTTTTGCCGCGTTGCAAGCAGGCAATCAAATTCTTGGTGCGCGTGTCATCTGTACCCTGGGGCGGTGGCGGTGCGCTGTGAATTACCGCATCCGCGATACCCGAAATTCGTTTCAGCGTTTCTGGACGGTCCAGATCTCCCGTGACTTGTTTGATTCCCAGCACTGCATATCGCGGGTCACGTTGGCGCACCAATGCAATAATCTGCCAGCGCTTTACGAGTTGGGGCAGTGCACGGCGCATGACATCACCGCAACCAATTATCAGCAATCTACGCATTGGACGATTATCGCATGGCCCCAGTTGCTTCATTTCACATCACGCTTCGGCCCAGTGGGCACGAATTCAACACCGACGGTCGTGAAACCATATTGCAGTCAGCCTTGGACGCCGGCCTTACGCTTCCCTATGGCTGTCGAAATGGCGCCTGCGGTTCATGCAAAGGAAAAGTAGTCGACGGCCAGGTGGATCATGGTATAGCCCAGGATCAAGCTCTATCGTCCGCAGATCGTGCGAGCGGCTTGGCATTGTTCTGTTGCGCAAAGCCACTCTCCGACCTTGTGCTTGAGTGTCGTGAAGTCAGCAAAGTCGGGGATATACCGGTCAAGATCATGCCTTGCCGGGTACAAAAACTTGAGCGCATGGCAGATGACGTAATGGTAATTAGCCTCAAGCTGCCGGCAAACGAGCGACTGCAATTCCTTGCAGGGCAGTACATCGAGTTTCTTCTAAAGGATGGCAAGCGACGTGCGTTCTCGATTGCCAATGCACCGCATGACGATGGACTTCTGCAATTGCATGTTCGACATATCGACGGTGGCGAATTCACCAATCATGTATTTGCCAGCATGAAAGAGAAGGATATCCTGCGCTTCCAAGGCCCCTACGGAAGTTTCTATCTACGTGAGGAATCTGCAAAACCGCTGATCCTTCTTGCAGGCGGTACGGGATTTGCGCCAATAAAAGCCATGGTTGAGCATGCCATTCACAGCCAGATCACACGGCCAACGGAAATCTACTGGGGGGCGCGTAACCGTAGCGGACTCTATTTGCCTGAACTACCGAAAAACTGGGCCGCTGAGCACGATCACTTTCAATACCAGCCAGTGTTATCCGATGCCGTGCCGGAAGACAACTGGCAGGGACGCACAGGCCTTGTGCATCGAGCAATTCTGGACGATCACAGCGATCTTTCCGGCTATCAGGTTTATGCCTGCGGGGCACCCGCTATGATTGACGCGGCACGCGCCGAATTTGCTGGGCACGGCTTACCTGCTGATGAATTCTTTGCGGATGCTTTTAGCTTCGCTCTATCTCAAACGACTCTGTCGCCAGGATAGTTGCACAGCTTATTTGGGTTGGTTCGGACTCTGCCAGTCGAAAGTAGGGCGTATCCGGCAAGAACCTACTGATTTGCATATGCTTGACGCGCCCAACTTCCGACATCCTACGCTGGCTTATTCGCCGAGATAGGCTGCGCGCACACGAGGATCGGCGAGCAAAGCGGCCGATTTGTCGGCCAGTGTGATCTTGCCGCTTTCCATCACATAACCGCGCGAGCAGATATCCAGTGCAAGACGTGCATTCTGCTCAACAAGAAGAATGGTCACTCCCTGCGCTGCGACATCGCGCACGACCTCGAATATTTTATCCACCATGATCGGAGAAAGCCCCATGGAGGGCTCATCCAGCAGTAATAGTGTGGGGCGGCCCATCAGTGCACGACCGATAGCCAGCATTTGCTGTTCGCCACCGGAGAGAGTGCCCGCGACCTGATGCTCACGCTCCTTGAGGCGAGGTAGCATGCTGAACACGCGCTCGATATCGGCGGCGATTTCGACCTTGTCGTCACGATGGTAAGCGCCCATCGCTAGATTTTCTGTAATTGTCAGACGGGCAAATATGCCCCGCCCTTCCGGCACTAGTGCCAGACCCTTGCTGATCAGGGTGTGACTAGGTGCTTTTTCAATCCGCTCACCGGCATAGTGAATCTCGCCATCGCATTCAACCATTCGCGCCAGCGCCTTTAGAGTCGATGTCTTGCCGGCACCATTGGCGCCGATCATGCAGACCATCTCACCTTTTTCGACCACAAAGGAAATACCCTTGACTGCGGCGATTCCACCGTAGTGGATCTCCAGATTCAGGGCTTCAATGAGCGCTTGTGCCAATATATGCCTCTATAACTTTTGGGTCGGCGCGGACAACCGCTGGGACATCTTCGGCAATCTTTTCGCCATATTCCAAAACAGCAACCCGATCGCAAAGCCCCATTACGAGCTTCACATCATGCTCGATCAGCAGCACAGTCAGGCCATCATTGCGCACACCCTCTATCAACACGCGCAGCGCAGCCGTCTCTGTTGCGTTCATTCCGGCGGCCGGCTCGTCGAGCGCAAGCAGCTTGGGCTCGGTTGCCAACGCTCTTGCAATTTCCAATCGGCGTTGATCACCATACGACAAATGCCGAGCCAGATCATTGGCGCGATCAGCTACACCCACGTAATGCAGCAGTTCCTCTGCTCGGCGGCGAATAGCATCCTCTTCCGCCCGCTCGGAGCGCAATCGCAAAATGGCGCCAACGACACCTGCGTGCGTACGCACGTGACGGCCCACCATGACATTTTCCAGCGATGTCATATTGCCAAACAGGCGAATGTTCTGAAACGTGCGCGCGATACCAGCCTTGGCGACTTCATGAGGACTTGAGAGATTCAATGGTGCTCCGGCAAACAGCACCTCACCACCATCGCGGGGATAAAGACCTGTCAGTACGTTGAAGAACGTTGTCTTGCCAGCACCGTTGGGCCCGATCAGGCCATAGATCTCGCCTTGTTTAATGGTTATCGATACATCTTTGAGCGCCTGCACGCCGCCAAAACGCTTGCCGACACCACGAGCTTCAAGCAGTGTACTGGTCATTTTTCGGCAGGCTCGACGAGTTCGCGCTTATGGCGAGTCTCCGGCCAGAAGCCGGCCGGACGAAAGCGCATGGTAAGCACCAGGGCGCTGCCAAAAATCAGCATGCGCAACACCTCCGGTTCGATCAGCGTCCGGCCGAACAGTGCCATCTGGGCAGGCTCAACCGTATAGCGCAGGACCTCGGGGACAAATGCCAGCACGATGGCGCCTGCGACCACACCCCAGATATTTCCCATGCCACCCAGAACCACCATCGCCAGCACCATTATCGACTCGTTAAGGATGAAGCTTTCGGGGCTGACGAAGCCCTGAATCGCCGCAAATATACCGCCCGAGATTCCACCAAATGACGCGCCCATGGCGAATGCAAGTAGTTTGATGTTTCGCGTATTGATGCCGGCCGCTTTAGCCGCCATCTCGTCTTCCCGAATCGCCACCCAGGCACGTCCGATACGCGAATCCTGCAAACGGCGATTAATGACGATTACGCCCATCAGGACGACTAGAAGAAAATAGTAGTACTTGATTGGCCCACTGACATCCAGGCCAGCGATCGTGTCAGTTTTCCCGAAATTGATGGGCCCGATATGAAACGGGTCGATCAGGTTGACGCCCTTCGGCCCATTGGTTATGTTGATCGGGTTTGATAGATTGTTCATGAAAATACGCACAATCTCGCCAAACCCCAGCGTCACAATCGCCAGATAGTCGCCTCGCAATCGCAAGGTAGGCGCACCCAGCACCATGCCGGCGACACAGGCAACCATGGCCCCTATCGGGAGGATGATCCAGAATGGCAAGTGGATACCGAAGTGCGGCGATGCCAGCAACGCATACACGTAGGCACCCACTGCAAAAAAAGCAATGTAGCCCAGATCAAGCAAACCAGCATAGCCGACCACGATGTTGAGGCCCAGTGAAAGCAGCACATACAAGACCGCAAAATTGGTAATGCGTACCCAGGCTGTTCCCGCCATACCAAGAACGAAGGGCAGAATCAGTAATGCGGTACCCAGCATGATCAGGCCAACCCGGCCTTTAAGCATGTTCATGCCCGCTCCGACACGCGCTCGCCAAGCAAACCGGACGGACGCAGCACAAGAACCAGAATCAACATCAGGAAAGCGAAAACGTCCTGGTAGTTGGAGCCGAATACAACAAAGTTGCCGCCGTCCGCACAGCGCTCGGCAAGCATGCTGCTGGTGCCCAGCCCTGGCCAGTGGCACAGGTTGGTCAAATCGCCGATATAGCCGGTCGCCAATGCCTCGACCAGCCCGAGCAAAATTCCGCCCACCATGGCACCGGCAATATTTCCGATACCACCCAGCACTGCGGCCGAAAACGCTTTAAGGCCCAGGGTAAAGCCCATGGTGTAGTGAACGATGCCGTAATACGTACCGAACATTACACCGGCTACTGCGCCTAGCCCGGCACCAATAATGAAGGTGGCGGCAATCACCCTGTTAGCGTTTACACCCATCAGTTCCGCGACACGCACATTTTCAGCCGTGGCGCGGATGGCGATACCAAAGCGGGTGCGATAGACGAACCAAGTCAAGCCGGCCATCATGGTGAATGAAAGCAGAATTATGCCGATTTGCACACCGCTGATGACAGCGCCACCAATGGGAATGATTGGGTTCTCCATGATCTGCGGGAAAGACATCGGATTGCGGCCCCAGACCAGCAACGCGAGATGCTGCAAAATGATCGACATGCCGATGGCGGTAATCAGCGGCGCCAGACGCGGTGCATGGCGCAATGGACGATAAGCGACGCGCTCAAGCGTGTAGCCGATCACCATGCAGGTGGGAACAGCGGCGAGAACGCCGGCAAGCAGAATCGCAGGCGCGGGAAGATTGCCGCCGGCCAGTGAAGTAATAACGGTGAAGGCCACCATGGCCCCGATCATGACCACTTCGCCGTGGGCAAAGTTGATCAGCTGAATGATGCCATAGACCATCGTATAACCCAGCGCGACGACGGCATACACGCTACCGGTCGTAAGGCCATTGATGATCTGCTGGAGAAAAATATCCATAAATAGTCGTGGCAAAAAAACCGGGGAAGACGCTTTAGCGACTTCCCCGGAGTTTGTTGCTAGCTACTACTTGGCGTTTGCCTTGGCGTACTCGTCAAGCGTCATGGACTTGCCGCCCTTGATGATGGCGGTTGGCGCAACCTTGCCGCCCTTGAGCGTGAAGATGGTGATCTCTGCATCCTTGCGGTCACCCTTTGCATCGAACTGAATGTTACCGCTGGCGCCGTCGAAATTGCTGGCGGCCAGAGCCGGCAGGTACTTCGCCGGATCAGCGGAACCCGCCTTTTGCATTGCGGCAATCAGCAGTTTGGCAGCGTCGTAGGTGAAGGGCGAGTAAAGAATCGGCTCGATATTAAAAGCCGCCTTGTATGCCGAAAGGAACTTGGCACCCGCTGCTTGAACAGGAATACCCGCTTGCGAGCAGACCATACCTTCGGCAGCAGCGCCTGCCAACTCACCCATCTTGTCGGTACAGCCACCATCACCAAAACCGAACTGGGCCTTCATGTTCAGTTCGCGTGCCTGCTTGATCAGCGGGCCGCCGGTCGCATCCATGCCGCCGTAGAACACGGCATCCGGACTCTTGCCTTTGACCTTGGTCAGCACAGCCTTCCAGTCAACTGTTTTGTCGGTACCTTTTTCACGCGGCAGAACGGTAACGCCTGCGGCCTTCAAGGTCTTCTCGACTTCGTTGGCCAGACCTTCGCCGTAGGCAGTGGCATCGTCAATGATCGCGACTGTCTTGGGCTTGTTCAACAAAAGATAGTTGGCGATGGCGGGACCTTGCTGGTCATCACGGGCTACAACGCGAAAGGCGACTTTGAAGCCCTGCTCGGTAAAGGTCGGATTGGTGGCGGAACCCGAAATCACCGGAATGCCAGCCTGGTTGTAAATGGCCGAGGCGGGAATCGTGGTGCCGGAGTTCAAGTGGCCGACGATACCGGCTACTTTGGCATCTACCAGTTTTTGCGCAACTGTGTTGCCCACTTTTGGATCGCCTTGATCGTCTTCAGCGATTAGCTCGAACTTGACCTTCTGGTCACCGATCATTGGATTCATCGCGTTGGCTTCGTCGATAGCCAGACGAGCACCATTTTCGTTATCCTTGCCGAGGTGGGCAATACCACCGGTCAGCGGGCCAACGTGGCCAATCTTGACAACCGTTACGGCGGGTGCCGCTGGTGCAGCTTTAACTGCAGCAGCCGGGGGAGGGGCTTCCTTCCCGCAGCCCATCAGGGCGACAGCGGTTAATACAGACAGCGAAAGCGCTTTCATAGGCACATTCATATCGTTGCTCCGATCAGGTCGAATGAAAATTTTAGTTGATGCATTGGATCAAATCCAATGATCCGCTCAGAAAAAACTAATGATTCGTCAAAACACGAATCATCAAGCGCTGCGATTCTTGCCTTCTCGCAGCCTCTTGTCAATCGGTAATGCAAGCGAAGTAAAACATAAAGCCAGCCCCGTCTGGTAGGCGGGGCTGGCTTTTTCTTCGACTACACCCAGTTTTTTTACTTGGCGCCGCCGAGAACCCACTTGATCAACGTGTGAAGATCCGCATCCTTGACGACAGTGTTCGGCGGCATCGGAATCGGGCCCCAAACGCCCTTGCCACCCTTCCTGACCTTGTCAAACAGCATGGCTTCGTCGCTGGCCTTGTACTTCTTTGCGACGTCTTGGTAAGCGGGGCCGACCATCTTCTTATCGACAGCATGGCAAGCGAGACAACCGCTCTTGGTAGCAAGGTCCTTGTTGGCGAAAGCCGGGGCCGAAGCCAGAAGGCCGGCAGCAACCAGCGCAGAGATCAAGACAGATTTCATATTGGGTTCCTTTTTGGTGTTGAAATGTGACGAACGGTGGAAACGGTATGGCAGGTCGGCACGAATATTACCGGAATCACGTTTTATTGAAAATCAGTGATTACCCTATAACAGGTCCGCCAGTTTTTCAGTGGGCGCTAGACAAGTAACGCCTTTACATAGCCATGCGTTGACCTGATCACTTTCGGGCTTGTTCAAAGCATCGGGCAAATTGGCCACTCCATTGGGGATCGCCACCACCATCCGCGATGGATTTGCGCCCAGCTTCCGGCGCCAATCAGCCACCTGCTCATCAGGGCCACGAAGAACAACTATTTCAATTGGAGTAAGCGCTTCCTCCAACGCTTGAAGCGTGCTGCCATAGCTGGCCGGCGAGCGAGTGATCTGCGGCCAGAACACACGTAGCGTTTTTTCTGCACTCGCCAGATAGGTGCCATGCCCGAGCAAATGGCCAAGGCGCTGAAGAGCAAACGCGGCGACACCATTGCCAGCAGGAGTGGCATTATCGTGCCCTGTTTTTGGGCGATGAATAAGCTGCTCGTGGTCGTGCGCGGTAAAGAAGAACCCCCCTGCATCGCTATCTTCAAATCGCGCCAGCAAACTATCGGCGAGTTCAGTAGCAAATACCAGGTCGCAGCGGCGGAATTCTGCCTGCATCAGTTCGAGCAGGGCGGCGAGCAAGAATGCGTGATCATCGAGATAGGCGTCCAGGTGAGCCTGGCCGTCTTTGGCGGTCGCCAGCAAACGGCCATCCTTCCACATCGTTAAGCGAATGAAATCCATGGCTCGTTGCGCCGATTCGAGCCAGTCGTGGCGCTCGAACACTCGGGCAGCATGGGCCATACCTTCGGTCATCAGTGCGTTCCAACTGGTCAGCACTTTTTCGTCGCGCGCCGGGCGAATGCGCTTTTCACGCGTGGCAAACAGCTTTTCGCGGGCTGAAGCGAGCAAAGGAATCTCATCATCACGCAGATCGCCGGCGATCTTTGCATGCCAGTGCCGGCCCTCGAAATTGGGCGGCCTATCGAAACCCCAACGCCGTATCGCCAGCGCCGACTCTTGCGGCAAAAGCACGTGCTCGATTTCACTTCGGTCCCAGACGTAGTACTTGCCTTCCTCACCTTCCGAGTCGGCATCAAGCGAAGAGTAGTAGCCGCCTTCGGCATCCTGCATTTCCCGCATCACCCAGGCTGCAGTTTCTTCACAGACCCGGGCGTACAAACTGTCACTGGTTTGTGCCCATGCATCGGCACACAATGCGAGCAACGGGCCATTGTCGTAGAGCATTTTCTCGAAATGCGGGATTTCCCAGCGCTCATCCGTGCTGTAACGACTGAAGCCACCGCCAATCTGGTCGTAGATGCCGCCTTCACACATTCGCGCCAAGGTGGTCAGGGCCATCTGACGCGACTTCGACTCACTTCGTCGCAAGAGAAACGCAAGATCCGTCGGATGTGGAAATTTCGGCGCGCTGCCAAAGCCGCCGTTTTTGCTGTCGAACCCTGCGGCCAGCAGCTTTTCGGCCGCTGCCAGCGGTTCATCATTGAATCCAGCTGCAGTAACCTCAACTTTCGGCGTGGTACCAGCCAATGCACGGCGCAATTCGACATTCTGTTTATCGATATCACCACGGCGACTCGTAAAAGCCTCGGCCACGCGTTCGCACAAATCAGCAAAGCCAGGCAGTCCGTATCGGGCTTCCTTGGGAAAGTACGTACCGCCAAAAAAGGGCGTTCCGTCCGGAGCAAGAAACATCGTCAGTGGCCAACCGCCGCTACGCTGGGTCAGAATCTGGTGGGCGGTCTGATAGATCTGATCAAGATCGGGGCGTTCCTCGCGATCAACTTTGATATTTATAAACAAGCGGTTCATCACCGCTGCTACTACTGGATCCTCGAAGGATTCGTGCGCCATCACGTGGCACCAATGGCAGGCCGAGTATCCAACCGAAAGCAGAATGGGTCGATTTTCCTCGCGCGCGAGTGCGAGTGCTTGCTGATCCCACGGCTGCCAATGAACCGGGTTGTCAGCGTGCTGCAGCAAATAAGGTGAAGTTTCGGCAGAAAGCCGATTGGGCGGTGGCTGTTTCATGGCGGACCTCAAACTGAGATCCGACTATACCCGATTGATTTAGTCAAGTATAGCGATCGTCCAGCCGCGTCAGAGCCCCATTGTTTCGAAAATCTTGTCCAGTTTCTCTTGCAACGTAGCCGCGTTAAAGGGCTTGACGATACAGCCCGAGGCTCCGGCTTGCACCGCTGTATTGAAATCTTCTTTTTTTGCCTCAGTAGTAATCATGATGAAGGGCAGGCTACTCAACTGCGCATCGGCCCTCACCGTCCGCAACAGGGTGAGGCCGTCCATATTCGGCATGCTCCAGTCGGACACGACAAACTCAAAGCCTCCATCACGTAGCTTGGCTAGTGCGGCGACACCGTCGACAGCCTCCTCAACATTGGTAAAACCAAGTTCTTTCAACAAATTACGCACGATACGGCGCATGGTCGAAAAGTCATCGACGACCAGAAACTTCAGAGAGGTGCGATCGGGCATGGTCTTGTGCCTGCTGGGAGCGAGTAGCACGCACTATGCCTTAAGCCGATGAGGGCTAAAACCGCGAATACGGAGGGGAACCGCCTAGCTATCTCCGAGCAAACTCCGCCACCAGCGCCTCCGGTTTTCGGGGGCGGGGCGGATGGAAATGATTTCGTCGGGCACCACGAGACTCATGATCCAACCCGGTGGAGGAGGATTTTTCGACGAGCCGCAGGAAGATCCCAGATTGTTTGGATCGAAGATCTTGATTAGACGGGGATTTTCGAGACTGTCCGCATACACGATGCCGCAATAGGATTCATGATGATCTGCCCGCAGCAAAGCGTCGATACCTGTGATAAAGGCGCTGACGGTCGTAGCATCCGCCGGGGTGGGCCCGACAGAGGCTACAACAACTTCTTCCGAGGAAGTTCCCGGACTCGGGACACCGACCGCCTGCAGATACCAGCCTGCGGCAGGATCGATTCGCTGCCATAGCGCGGTCAGTTGATCCCATTCCAACACCGACCAGACGCGGCCGGTATATAGGCGCTGGAATTCCGTCATCTACTTTTTCGCGACCATGGTGTAACTGCCGTCGGCATTGAACGTGGTATCTGCGTCGAGAAAGAACGCCTGCACTTTGCCGCCCAGCATTTTCACCGTATCGTAGGCCTCGCCGGAACGTGCGCCGGTGCCGCAAACGAACACAACCGGTTTATCCGTAGGCAATGAACCCAACTTTTTCTCGAGATCGTTCATCGGGATATTCACCGCCCCCTTAATGGTCCCGGCCGCGAATTCTTTTGCATCGCGTACATCGACCAGCATTACCGATCCTGGATTTTCTTTCCAGACTTTCTGGAAAGAATCCACCGTCACCGTACCCTTTTCCTTGCCAGGTGCGAGAGCCGATGCCATCGCCACTGCTCCACCGGTAGTGCCTGATGTCGCAGCAGTTGCAGCGGGAGCGCCATGCAGCATAAGCCATTCCGGATGGCCCGGCGGATAGGTAAGTACATTGGTGTAACCGAGCTTCCTGGCCCTGGCCGCCGACTTGTCGGAAAGCAGGCATTCCAAGCCGCCACAGTAGTAGATCAGCATCGTGGCCTTGTCGGCAGGCAGTTTGTCGACGTTCTGATCAAATTGCGAGTCAGAAATATTGATCGCGGTTGGAATCATGCCCTTGTCGGCAACCCGTTTCGGACGTGCATCGACCAGCATATAGGTGGCTTTGTCTTCGATCAACTGAGCGAGGTAAGCGGCGGATACCGATACCTGCCCGCCCTTTGCCGTCCAGTCAGGCATGCCCGCCGGGTAGACCTTGATGTTGCTATAGCCCAGCTTCTCGGCTTTGAAGGCCGAATTGTGGCTGAGCATGCACTGCAGGCCACCGCAGTAGAACAACAACAGTGTCGCCTTGTCCTCCGGCAGTTTGGCGGTCAGCTTGTCGAACTGGCTCTCGGGGATATTAACGGAACCAGGTAAGTGTCCAGGGTCGTACTGACGCTTCGCCGGGCGCGAATCGATGATCATTACACCCTTCTTCGGCGGAATGTCTACGTTCTGGCGCATGAAGTCATAGCCCACCAGGTTGGTGTAGTAGCCATCTTTGACCTGAACAGCGGCCTCGTTGGCGGCCAGCGCACTCGTTGAATAGCTCAGTGGAACTGCCGCAATGGTTGCCATGACGGCAATGACTATCGCGAGTTGTTTGGTTTTCATGATTGTCTCCTTAAAGAAGAGTGAATTTTTCCGTGGTCTCGTTGTAGCGAACCAAGACATACCAAAGCAGCAACAGGCCGCCACCAATAATCAGAGTCCAACCCCAACTGCTGAGCATTTCGGGCAGATAAGCTTGAAAGCCGATCCTGGTCATTTCGAACATCTCGACATTGGTTTCGTCGATTGCGGTCAGGCCAAGGTTCTTGAACACGGCGCTGGCGGTTGATCCCATCCATGAAAAGAAGAACATGGTCACCCACAATTTGGCGTGGCCTTCGCCCATGCGCCACAGCGAACCCGAGGCGCAGCCTCCGGCGAATACCATGCCGATGCCGAATATCAGGCCACCCGTCAAGGACCCGATCCAGAACCTGGGCGGAATGGCAAGGTAGGGATCAATCACCTTCTTCTCGAACAACAGTGCCGCGATGGGGATGCCGATCGCCAGCGCCAGGATCACCGCCTTGGTCATGTCGCCCTCGGCGGTCATGAAGGGCTCGCGGAAAGCGCGGGCAAAGCACAGACGCGAGCGGTGCATGATGAAGCCGATGGCAAAACCGGCCACAATTATTATGGCTCGTGTCGCCAGCTTTTCATCCGCTGAGCCGAACCACTGCGTAGCCCAGATCAGCACGCCCGCAATGACCACCAAGCCCAGCAGCGGAAACCTTTGTCGCACACCCTCCGGTATATCCAGCGCGGGCGGTGCCTGCATGCCCCACTCGATATTATCCAGGGTCCATAAAAGCAGTTTGAGTCCTATCGCGGCCCCGGCCAGCAGGCCAGCCCACATCGCCCATCCGGCTGGCGAAGAGTGCAATACGGGTTCAAAAAATCCCCCCGTGGTACAGCCGCCCGCCAACGCTGCGCCGATGCCCAGCATGCTGCCGCCCAATGCCGCCCAGATGTACTCAAGTTTGGGTGGGCGATTTGGACTGAACTGGCGTGACAGCAGCGCTGCAGAGAAGGCGCCAAGCAACAGCAAGATGTTCATTAGCGACAAGCGGTGCATGGTGAAGCTCTCAAGCTCGTGCGGAACACCGAGCAGCGGGCCGAGGCCAATCATGTTGTTGAACCAGTCGCCCCAGTGTTTGACGCCGCCAAATACGCCCCAGACCATGCCGCTGGCCATCAGGCCGATGACGACGAGGACGAGCAGCAAGGCGCCAATAAATGGCGACCATTCCTCGACAAAAATCTTTTCGTAGTCGGCCTTGAAACCCGCCAGCCAGACTGATTCGCTATCGGTGCTCATCGCTACACTCCTTATTCATGTCCGTACACTGCGGTGCGCCAACAAGTTTGCGCACCGCAGCGGTTCGATGATTTATCAGCTACAGGTTGCCGGAGAGTCGCCATCCTTGGCACCCTTGATCAGGAATGCCTTGACGTCCGCAGCCAGATTTTTGTCCGGGTTTTCTGCAAACTTCTCTGCGGCCTTGTTGCCGGCCTTGATGCTGGCGCGATAAGCCTTGCTTGTGTATTGGCTGACCGCTTCCTTACCTTTGGCGTGTTTGTCTGCCGTCAGATAGGCGGTCCATTCGGCCTTGGTCTTGGTGCTCGGATTGATCGTACCGATCGGCGACGCGGCGTGGCAGGAAGTGCATACGCTGCGATAGTAGATACGGCCGATTTTCCAGTTGCCGTCATAGGCGAAGGCGGAAGCCGCGAGGAGGGAGAGCGCAACGCCAACGGATAAGCGAGTAGTGAGTTTCATGGTCAGACTCCTTTCATTTATTCGATTAATCGACTTCTTCCCAGCCGGTGATCATCGCCTTGATGTGTGCAGTAGGCGTATGACCGGCTGTAGTCAGATAGACATGGGCGATCAGGAAGGCCAGCATCATGAAGGCGCCTATGGTGTGGCCGGTGGCGACCCATTCCAGCGGCAGGTTGCCCAGCCCCCAGGCGGCCCAGTCGCCATAAAACAGATACAGCCAGCCGGTAATCCAGATCAACGGGCCGACAAACAACATGATGCCAAGATAGGCCAGTCGTTGCAGCGGATTGTGCTTGCGCAACTGCGTCAGACGGAAGGGATGCGGCGCATTCTTGAAAATGCCGAACAGATAGTATTGGGCCATGGCGGCGACCTTTTCCGTGGTCGGGATGTACTGCTTCCATTCGCCGGTGGTGAAGTGCCAGAAGATCGCGAATATCCAAAGTCCGACCAACGCCCAGGCCGCAATGGTGTGATAGTTCACCGCCTTTTCAAATCCGAAGATGGTGTAGGTACCGTGGATATCGAAGGCGGTGAGCATCAGGAACATGATCAAACCCGCCTGCGACCAGTGCCAGAAACGCTCAAAGATCTTGAAGACGTAGATACGTTCAGACATTTCAATTCTCCTTAATGGCTTTGCTTGCGGCCGGTAACGATGCGCAACGCACCGTGCCCAAACACACCTAGTAGGGTCAGCAAGACAATGGTCCAACCGGCGGTATCGACCAGGCTGTTGTTATCACGTGCGGGCAGATACACACCCTGGATACCCGCCAGGCGACCGTTCTTGCTGTGGCAATCGGCACAGCCAAGCGCTTTTTCCTTTGGTGCCACCATGTGGGTGATCGGCCATGACATCGTGGTATTGACGAAATCCACCTTGCCCGAGAAGGGTCGACCGGAGTCCTTCATGCCCTCTTCGATCGCCTTGTCCCATACCAGGGTTTTCCAGTAGCCTTTAGGACCAGTGGTATGCGGCGTCACCAGCGTCTTGTTCACCGGGTCATAGGGCTGCGTACCGCGGAACACCTTCAACGGCCAGATCATCGACTTGCCGTCCGCGGCGCTGCCGCCCAACTTGTTGATCGGCGTGCGTTCGGGACCCTTCTCGATCTTGCTGGTCAGCAGGGTGTATTCGACGTAGCCGTTGAACCAGGCATATTCGGGTATGACGTTTTCGCCGAGCTTGAAATCGCCCTTGCGCGATTCGAAGATGTTGTGGCCCTTTTCGTCCTTAATGGTGAACTGTTTGCCGTCCTTGTCGACCTTGCCCGACGTCGACCAGTCCCATTCCATCTTGGTCGGGATGCCGCCGCGCGCGAACTTGGGAATATGGCAGGTCTGACACGCCACCTTGGTCGCATGCTGGTTCAGCCGCGCTTCTTTCTTGTGCGGGCCATTGCCGTGGCAGGCTACACAGGTCGCCGGATTACCGCTGCCGGGTTTGCCACGCACCTGCACGCCCTTGTCGTCCTTGGCCGTCGGTTTGTAACGGCTGCCGGCGACATCGTGGCTGGAGGTTTTGTGGCAGGTGGCGCAGGTGAAGTCCAGCCCCACGGCGTCCATATGCACGTCTAGTTCCTTTTCCGGCGCGGCCATCGAGCTATCGAGATCGCCGTGCTTAACGCCGTCACCGCCACCACCGTTGAAGTGACATCCACCGCAGGTATCACGACTGGTCTTGCCGACTTTCTGCGCGATTTTGGAGAGGTCGATACCCTTGATGATATTGCCCGACCCGGGCGGGAACTCGGTGTCCTTGCCGAAGACCCTGCCACCCGTTCCCGGCGCTTTCCGGTATGCGCCGGACGTATCGTGACAAACCAGGCAATCGACGTTTTCTTCGGAGGTGAAGTCGAAGTTGTTGTCGACCCAGCCGTAGCCGACGTGGCAATTCGTACATGCGGCCTGGTTGGCAGCGATGGAAATGCAGTAGTTATTGAGGACGTTCTTCTTGCCCAGCGTCTGGTTGGTGTCCGGGTTCAAGTATTCCCATTTCCAGTGCTTGGTGCGGTGAATCTGGCCAGCGGCTTCGGTGTGGCAAGCGATGCAGGCCTTCGTCACCTCTGGCCCGCTATTGAAGAACTTCTGCAGCTCCTTGAATTTGGTGTGATTGGCAGTGGTGGTCAGCTTGAGCGGCTTGACTTCCGGCTTCGATTCATCCGCAAAAACAGGACCTGTGACGGCCAACCAGGCGACGCTGCACGCTAGCAGCGTTGCCCGAATGATTGAATAACCCATGAGACACCTCCATCGACTGCATATAAGATAACTTGTATATCATTATCTGCTTATATACCGATGTAGGCTTGATGTAGATCAATATAGTTGTGAGATATCTCTTACAGCGCCGGTATCGGCCGAGGTGGTCATTGCTGCATAGGCCTTGAGTGCGGCCGAGACTTCGCGTACGCGATTCACCGGCTTCCACGCCGCTGCACCGCGCGCTTCCATGGCCGCGCGCCGTGCCGCCAGCGCCGAGTTTTCGATAGCCAGATGGATGCGCCTGTTGGGAATGTCGATCTCGATGGTGTCACCCTCTTCCACCAGACCGATGGCGCCGCCTGCAGCGGCTTCCGGCGAGGCGTGTCCGATCGACAGGCCCGACGTGCCACCGGAGAAGCGGCCGTCGGTAAGCAGTGCGCAAACCTTGCCCATTCCCTTGGATTTCAGATACGAGGTCGGGTAGAGCATTTCCTGCATGCCGGGGCCGCCCTTGGGGCCTTCATACACGACGATGACGATGTCGCCGGCAACGATCTGGTCGGCAAGGATTTTCTCGACGGCCTCCTCCTGGGAATGGCAGACCCGTGCCCGGCCAGTGAAAACCAGATTTGACTCGTCTACCCCCGCAGTTTTGACGACGCAGCCCTTCTCGGCAATATTGCCGTAGAGCACCGCCAGACCGCCGTCCGTGGAATAGGCGTGCGCCTTGTCGTGTATGCAGCCATTGGCGCGATCCAGATCGAGTCTCGGATAGCGGCGATTCTGCGAAAACGCGACCTGGGTCGGCACGCCGCCCGGCGCAGCGCGATAGAACTCGTGTACGGCCGGCGAGTTGTTGCGTTTGACGTCGCAGCAATCCAGCGCCTCGCCCATCGTGGGATACAGCACCGTTGGGCATTCACGATTAATCAGGCCGGCGCGATCAAGTTCGCCGAGGATGGCCATGATGCCGCCCGCCCGATGTACATCCTCCATGTGGTACTTCTGCGTCGCTGGCGCCACCTTTGCGAGGCAAGGCACTTTGCGTGACATGCGGTCGATGTCGGCGAGATTGAAGTTGATCTCGCCTTCCTGGGCCGCGGCCAGCAAGTGCAGCACGGTGTTGGTCGAGCCGCCCATGGCGATGTCGAGCGCAATCGCGTTCTCGAACGCCGCGAAGGAGGCTATCGTACGCGGCAAAACGGAGACGTCGTCCTTCTCATACCAGCGCTGGCAAAGTTCAACCACCACGCGGCCGGCTTTAAGGAAGAGCTTTTCGCGGTCCGCATGCGTCGCCAGCATCGAGCCGTTGCCCGGCAGGCTCAGGCCCAGCGCCTCGGTCAGGCAGTTCATCGAATTTGCGGTGAACATCCCGGAACAAGAGCCGCAGGTCGGGCAGGCGGAGCGCTCCATGCGCGCGACGTCGGCATCAGAATTCTTGTCGTCGCCGGCCTCAATCATGGCGTCGATCAGGTCCACCATCCGGTACTCGCCCTGCCACTTGACCTTGCCCGCCTCCATCGGTCCGCCGGAAACGAATACGGTCGGGATATTGAGGCGCAAGCTCGCCATCAGCATGCCCGGGGTGATCTTGTCGCAATTTGAGATGCAGACCATCGCGTCGGCGCAATGGGCGTTGACCATGTACTCGACCGAGTCGGCGATCAATTCACGCGAAGGCAGGCTGTAGAGCATGCCGCCGTGACCCATGGCGATGCCATCATCGACCGCGATGGTATTGAACTCCTTGGCCACACCGCCTGCCGCCTCGATCTCGCGCGCCACCAGCTGGCCAAGGTCCTTGAGATGCACGTGGCCCGGCACAAACTGGGTGAAAGAGTTCACCACCGCGATGATCGGTTTGCCGAAATCGCCATCCTTCATCCCGGTGGCGCGCCACAGCGCGCGGGCGCCGGCCATGTTGCGACCGTGGGTGGATGTGCGTGAGCGGTAGGCGGGCATGGCGAACTCCTGCGATGAGTGGCGAAAGCGCGATTCTAGCGCCGTACTACCAACGCCGACTTTTAGCCGCCCATCCAGCCTGATGAATCTGAGACAATTTCATACCTTTCTGGTTCAACAGAGTGAAGCCCCATGTATATCGACGGTAACTGGCTGGCCGCTGCCAGCGGTGCAACATTTGACTCCCGCAATCCTGCCACGGGCGAAACCATCGGCACCCTGCCCGATGGCGGCAGCAAGGATGCCGAATTCGCCATTGCCGCCGCTGCCCGTGCCTTTCCCGCCTGGGCGGCACGCACCGCTCACGAACGCTCGGCGATTCTCTACAAAGCCTGGACCCTGATGCTGGAACGCAAGGCGCAACTGGCCGAATTGATGACGCGAGAACAGGGCAAGCCGCTCAAGGCAGCGCAGAATGAAGTCCAGTACGCCGCCGACTTTCTTCTCTGGTTCGCCGAAGAAGCCAAGCGCGTGTATGGCGAGAGTATTCCTTCGGCGCGTGCCGACCAGCGCTTTTTTGTTGCCTATCAGCCGGTTGGCGTGGTCGCCGCAATTACGCCGTGGAATTACCCGGTGTCGATGATCACGCGCAAAGTCGCGCCGGCCCTTGCCGCCGGCTGCACGGTGGTGCTCAAACCCGCCGAGACCACACCGCTGTGCGCTCGCGCCGTGTTCGAAATCCTCCACGATGCCGGCGTGCCGCCGGGCGTGCTGAACCTCGTCACCGCGCTCGATCCGAAACCAATCGGTGCGGTTTTCGCCACCCATCCGGAAGTGCGCAAACTCACCTTCACCGGCTCCACCGCCGTCGGCAAATTGCTGGCGCGCGAAGCCGCTGCTACGCTCAAGCGTGTCTCCATGGAACTTGGCGGCCACGCCCCCTTCATCGTCTGCGCCGACGCCGACCCGGTGCATGCGGCCAAGGGCGCCGCAGGCGTGAAGTTTCTCAACACCGGGCAGGCCTGCATTTCACCCAACCGCATTTACGTGCACAAAACCATTGCCGCCGATTTCATCGATACCCTGGCCAAACGCATCGGCGCAATGAAGGTCGGCAACGGCATGGAGCAGGGCATCGGCATCGGCCCACTGAACAATGCCGCAGCGCTGGAAAAGGTTGATCGCCAGGTGCAGGACGCCATCGCCAAAGGCGCGCAATTGGCCTGCGGCGGCAAGCGCCTGACCGATAACGGACTGGACCAGGGCTGCTTCTACGCGCCAACCCTGCTCACGGGCGTCACGCCGGAAATGCAGATCTACCGTGAAGAAACTTTTGGCCCGGTTGCCGCTGTCTGTCTTTACGACGACAGCGATGACATCCTGGCGCTGGCCAACGACACCGAGTACGGGCTGGCCGCCTATGTCTACACGCGCGACATCAGCCGCGCCATGCGCCTGTTCGAGGGGTTGCGCTTCGGTATCATCGGTATCAACGACATCAACCCGACCGCCGCTGCCGCGCCCTTCGGTGGCATGAAGGAAAGCGGGCTGGGGCGCGAGGGCGCCCGCGCTGGACTCATGGAGTATCTTGAAACCAAGTTGGGCGGCTTCAGCGTGTAAGCTTGGTGCAACACCGCCGTATCGCCAGCGCCGACTTTTACGGCCGACTCGCCGTATCACCAGCGCCGACTTTCAAGGCGGTATCCTTGAGCCATCCATCGCGGCACGTCGCAATCCAGTGAGAACCCATGCTGATTCATCCCCAGTTCGATCCCATTGCTGTTTCCCTCGGCCCCTTGGCGGTGCGCTGGTATGGCCTGATGTATCTGGCCGGCTTCGCTGCTTTTATCTGGCTGGGCCGGCGCCGCGCTGCGTCTCAACCCTGGCACGCCATGAGTACGCAGGACATCGACGATCTGCTGTTCTACGGCGTACTCGGCGTGGTGCTCGGCGGTCGGTTGGGGCAGGTACTGTTCTACGAACCGGCCTACTACTTTTCCCATCCACTGGAGATTTTCGCGGTGTGGAAAGGCGGCATGGCCTTTCATGGCGGCATGCTCGGCGTGTTCGTGGCCATGGCGTTGTGGGGTCGCAAGAACGGAAAAACATTCTTCCAGGTGACCGACTTCATCGCGCCGCTGGTGCCGCTGGGCTTGATGGCGGGGCGCATCGGAAACTTCATCAATGGCGAATTGTGGGGTCGTGTCGCCGACCCCACGCTGCCCTGGGCGATGATTTTTCCCTACGTCGACCAACTGCCACGCCACCCTTCACCGCTGTACCAGGCGGCAGGCGAGGGGCTGTTGCTGTTCCTCATCCTCTGGCTGTTCTCGGCGCGCCAACGAGCGCTAGGCGCGGTATCGGGTATGTTCATGATCGGCTACGGCACTTTGCGCTTCGCCGCCGAGTTTTTCCGCGAACCGGATCACGGCATTTTCGGCGTGTCTTACATAGTCAGCATGGGACAGTGGCTGAGTCTGCCGATGGTGTTGTTCGGGTTTTGGCTGGTGCTGCGCCGACCCGCCACAAGCCGTTGATCTAGCGAATCCGATAGGAAAAGTGACAGGCGATGCAGGAGCTTGTCAGCAGGGGAAGCAAGGTCAGCGCCTTATCGCGATCACCACTGGCGGCCGCTTTGGCAAATTCGCTGGCGTCACCGTGGCCTTCCATGCCGATCCGATGCATTTCGCGCGGCATATTCGGGCCGGGGCGGGCATCAAAAGGCTTGTCCATGTGCTTGCCCATGGCACCTCGCCCGAGTGACTTTTCTGCTACCTCGCCCGCCTCTTTGACCTTGCCGGCCGCCATCAGCGTGAGTATTTCGTTGAGGGCAAGCAGATTGCCGCGCATTTCCTCACGCAACGCTTCCTGCGCGGCGGGTGGCAAGGGCGCAAGTTGCCGGGCGTCTTCGGCCAGCGCCTGAGTGCTAAACAACACAGCGGCAATCAGAAAAGCTGCTTTTATATCCAACTCCTTAGCGAAATACCACGGTCTTGTTGCCGTGGACCAATACCCTATCTTCGAGGTGATAGCGCAAGCCGCGCGCAAGCACGGTCTTTTCGATGTCCTTGCCGTAGCGCACCATGTCTTCGACCGAATCCGAGTGATCGATGCGGATCACATCCTGTTCGATGATCGGGCCTTGATCCAGCTCTGCAGTAACGTAATGGCAGGTGGCGCCGATCAGTTTGACGCCGCGCGTATAAGCCTGATGGTAGGGCTTGGCGCCAACAAACGAAGGCAGGAAACTGTGGTGAATGTTGAGAATCCGTCCCGGATACTCAGCGCATAGTTCCGGCGACAGAATCTGCATGTAGCGCGCCAGCACCATGGTGTCGCCCCGAACATGCTCGAACAGGCGCTTGACCTCGGCGTAAGCGGCGGCTTTGTGTTCGGCCGGCACCGCCACGTGGTGAAAAGGGATACCGTGCCACTCGACGAAGCCACGGAAATCATCATGATTCGAGATTACGCAGGCGATCTCGATATCGAGTTCTTTCGATTGCCAGCGCGCCAGCAGATCGTAAAGACAATGCTCCTGCTTCGAGACCAGCACCACGACGCGCTTTTTTACAGCCGAGTCGTTGATGCGCCAGTCCAGTTGCAGTTCGTCGGCCAGCGGTTGAAAGTGATGGCGGAATTGGGCGAGATCAAAAGGCAGCGAATCGGCTCTGACCTCGATGCGCATGAAATAGCGCCCGTCAATATCGTCGGCGTGGAAGCTGGATTCGAGAATCCAGCCTTTGTGTTCGGCGATGAACCCAGTGACGCGCGCAATGATGCCGACTCGGTCGGGACAGGAGGCCGTCAGGGTATAAAAGCGTGCCCTGTGCATCAGATGCGAAGCGAGGCCTTGTCGATCTCGGCGCGAAACTCGGCGTAATTCATGGTCACCGGAAACTGCGGAAATTCATCGATCACGTTCTGCGGTGGATGGAACAGAATGCCGGCATGAGCCTCGGTCAGCATGGCCGTGTCGTTGTAGGAGTCGCCCCCGGCAATCACCTTGAAATTGAGCTCCTTGAAGCGCTTGACCGACTCCATTTTCTGGTTGGGCATGCGCAGATGGTAGTTCACCACAAAGCCGGCGGCATCAACCTCCAGCTTGTGGCAGAACAGCACCGGCATATTGAGCTGCGCCATCAGAGGCATGGCGAACTCGTAAAAAGTATCGGACAGGATGATGACTTGAAAGTCGCGACGCAGGCCGTCAAGAAATTCCTTCGCGCCCGCCATCGGCCCCATGTCCGAAATCACTTTCTGAATGTCCGGCAGGCCGAGCTTGTGGGTTCGGAGCAAATCCAGCCGATACTTCATCAGCGTGTCGTAATCGGGTTCGTCGCGCGTGGTGCGCGCGAGTTCCGCAATACCGGTGCGCTTGGAAAACTCGATCCAGATTTCCGGAACGAGCACGCCTTCGAGATCGAGACAGACGAGTTGCACTGAAATTCTCCAAAAGTCGGCGCTGGCGGTACGGCGAGGTCTGCCGCCATGCACTGCGAAAGCGCAAGATTTTACCCGCTCGCAGCCGTGGGCAGGTCTACAACAGCGCGTAAGTGGTGCTGGTGCGGCACACGCTTTTACCGTCCTGCGCGCCGCGTATGTCGATTTCGCCAAACGCCAGCGCCTTGCCGGCGCGGACGATGCGGGCTTCGATCAGCGCGTCCTGGCCCGAGAGCGGCTTGAGAAAACTGGTCGACAGTTGCACCGTGGTGCAGGGGCGAAATTCGCCGAAATGATTGATCAGCGCCAGCACCATTGCCGTGTCCGCCGCCGCCAACATGGCTTGGCCGCTGAGCATGCCGCCGAGGCGCGACAACTGCTCGTTTTGCGGCAGGCGCAACACCACGGAATCGCTGCTGAAAGAATCAGCTTGCAAATTGAGGGCTTGTACCCACGGCGCGAACAAGTCAGCAAGGGCGGTTTGCAGGGTTTCAATATTCATGGAATGGCCTGGGTTGGGATGGGATGGAGCTTGGAGTGGCAAACGTGTTTTCTACCGCAACCCGATCGCGCTTAAATCAAGCCGGCCGTTCTTCATGGGTGGGCACCAAAAGTAGGCGCCCGTCAGCGGACGGGTAAAGCGGAACAAGGCATCGGCCACGCCATCTTCCGCGCCCACCATCCGGTTCAGCTGGGCTTCAAAAGCGTCGAAGGACTTGCCGAAGGCGACGAATACCAGACCGGCGGAATTGCCCTCGGCCCAGGGCATCGAGCGGCGCAGCACAAAGGCTTCCGGCTCAAAGCTTTCCTGCGCCGTGCGCTTGACGTGGGCTGACGATGGCGCATCGTCGAGCTCTTCGTTGTCGCTACGGCGGCGGCCAATGGCGTTGTCCTGCTCATCGCCACTCATCGCCTCAAAGCTGTCGAAATCGTGGAGCCACTGCTGAACCGCGACAAAACTGGCACCATCCAAACCGCTGCCCTGCCCCTGAACAACTGCCGCTTCAAGAGCCGCTTCACCTTGCGGGTTTTCGGTGCCATCCTCATAGCCCGTCAGGTCGCGCCCCGATTCGTACTGGAAGGCGTCGATGGTCTGCTGCAATCGAAAGGCGCCGGACAGGGCTTTTTCTATCCGGCGGGCGCGATGCATGAGTTCACCGCGATCATCGCCACGCAACCAGCACCATAGATCGACCGGTGTCGATGCAACTTCGACTCTTGCTTCGGCATGGCTAGGAAAGATTTTCAATCCTTTCACCTCACAACCGAGCGCATGCACCAGCGAACGCCCCAGTCCGACCACGCTGTGCTCACCATCTACCAGTTCGGGCAGTTCCCGCAGGGCGCCATGCAGATCGGCTCCGGGAATGGCGGCCAGAAACAGATAACGCGCGAGCGAAGGGACAGGGGCGCTGATACCGGCTTGAATTTGAGTCATCACGTCTCCTTGGCCAATAGTCTGAATGTTGATTCGAACTCCCTGAACGCCTCGGGTGGCTCCTGCGGCGCCGGACTCGCCCAGAATTCCGATATGCGCCTCCTTCTTCCGGATGCTGCGCTGCCCCAATATAATGCTGACTTGGCTTGTGCGAGCCTTAAAAACTCTGCGCGGCCGGGCGTGTTCGGGCTTGTTGTTTGGGCTTTATCGGTTTCTAATGCTTGCTGTCGGCCATTTTAGCTTCTGGCAAGCGACGGCTTCAACAGCTTGCCACTTACACGAAGCTCGCTAAACGCTGGATTTTTTCGTCTCAAGGTCATATCGCCGTGCAGTTGTTCGCTTTGGGCATCAACCATCATACGGCCCCGCTGGCGGTTCGCGAGCAGGTGGCGTTTGACCCCACTCAAATGGGGCTGGCTCTGCACGACCTGTTGCGGGCCAAGACCGTGCGCGAAGCGGCAATTTTGTCCACCTGCAACCGTACCGAGCTCTATTGTGCCGCTGAGCAGCCGCAGGTGGTGGCGGACTGGCTGGCCGAGTATCACTCGCTCTCGCCGCAGAACATCAACCCCTACCTTTACCAGTATCCGCAGCAGGACGCCGTGCGCCACATGTTCCGCGTTGCCGCCGGGCTGGATTCGATGGTGCTGGGCGAACCGCAGATCCTGGGCCAGATGAAACAGGCCGCGCGAGACGCGGAAGAAGCAGGAACCCTGGGCACACTGCTCAACAAATTGTTCCAACGTACGTTTGCGGTGGCCAAGGAAGTGCGTTCGACCACGGCCATCGGTGCCAATACCGTGTCAATGGCCGCCGCCGCCGTACATCTTTCCGCGCGGATTTTCGACAGCCTCGCGGCGCAGAACGTCTTGTTCATCGGTGCCGGCGAAATGGTTGAACTGTGCGCCGCACATTTCGCCGCCCACAAACCCAAACGCCTGACCATCGCCAACCGCACGCTGGAGCGCGGCGCCGATCTGGCCGCGCGGTTTTCCGGCGACTCCATGCGTCTCGAACAGCTCGGCGAGCGCCTGCCGGAATACGACATCGTGGTCTCCTGCACCGCGAGTTCGCTGCCCATTATCGGTCTTGGCATGGTCGAACGCGCGCTGAAAGCCCGTCGCCACCGGCCGATGGTCATGGTCGACCTGGCGGTGCCGCGCGATATCGAGGCAGAAGTTAACCGGCTGGATGACGTCTTTCTCTACACCCTCGATGATCTCGGCCAGATTGTTGAATCCGGCCTCGAGTCGCGCCAGGCCGCCGTGGTCGAGGCAGAGGCAATCATTACCGAACGTGTCACGGGTTTTCTGCACTGGCTGGATTCACGCGAGACAGTACCCACCATCCGCGCGTTGCGGGACTCTGCCGATCGATCCCGCCGTCATGAACTGGAACACGCCCTGAAACTTTTGGCCCGCGGCGACGACCCCGCCAAGGTACTCGACGCTCTTTCGCACGGCATTACCAACAAGTTGCTGCACGCCCCGACCCACGCCTTGAATCAGGCGGAAGGTACAGATCGCGCGGAAGTCTCGGCCCTCATTTCCCGCATTTATCGCCTCAAATCCGGGGAGTAGCTGCGTGTCTGCGCATCTACTCCCCGGGCATCGGCCCGGCCGCCCGTGAGCAAGCTGCCCTACTTCGAATTTCCCGGCTGGACACTCGACCTGTTTCGCCGACTGCTTTACCTGGGCACGCGCACCCGGGTCTTTCCGGAAACGCCCGAAATGCTCGCGCTGCAAGCCGAGCTGCCTGTCTGCTATGTGCTCGACGAGCGCTATCTTTCCAATTTGCTGGTGCTTGATCATGAATGCCGCCAGATGGGCCTGCCCCCGGCCTTGCGCCCTCTGCGGGACCCGGCGTTCACCGCGCGGCGTTCATTCTTTTTCCTGTCGCGCAATCCCAGCGGACGCTACACGCTGAATCCGCGCAGCACGCATTCGTCACTGATGAAGGCCTTGATCCGAACGGCCTTCGTCAATCCGCAATTCGATGTCCAACTGGTACCGGTGACGGTGCTCTGGGGGCGCGAGCCGAACAAACAGGATTCGATACTGAAAGCGCTGTTTGCCGAGACCTGGCAATCCGTCAGCCATCTGCGGCATCTGTTTGCAATGCTGATCCACGGCCGCCACACCGTGGTTCGATTCAACGCGCCGATCTCCCTGCGCGAACTCCTCAGTGAAGACATCGACGAACCACACGCGGTGCGCAAGCTGGGTCGCATCCTGCGGGTGCATTTCCGCCGTCAGCGAGAAATTGCGATTGGCCCCGACCTTTCGCATCGCCGCACCCAGCTGCACAGCTTGCTGAACACGCCCCCGGTGCGCGAAGCCGTTGCGCTCGAGGCGACAAGCAAATCAATATCGCCGCTTGCCGCAAACACCAAGGCCCACGCGTTCGCGCTGGAAATTGCGTCGGACTACAGCTATTCCGTGGTCAAGGCATTTTCCTTGTTTCTGACCTGGGTCTGGAACAAGGTTTACAACGGGGTGGAAGTACACAACTTCGAGCGTGTTACCGACGTGGCGCCGGGACACGGCATCGTCTATGTGCCCTGCCATCGCAGTCACGTGGACTATCTGCTGCTCTCTTACATCATCTTCAACCGCGGGCTGATGGTTCCGCACATCGCGGCTGGCGCCAACCTGAACCTTCCAATTGTGGGTTCCATACTGCGCCGCTCGGGTGCGTTTTTCCTGCGCCGCAAAATCAAGGGGGAGCCCTTGTACGCGACGGTATTTCTCGAATACCTGCATCTAATGATCGATCGCGGCTTTCCTCTCGAATACTTTATCGAGGGCGGACGCAGCCGCAGCGGGCGCACTCTGTCGCCCAAGGCCGGGATTCTGGCCATGACAGTACAAAGCTTCGTGCGCAGCCGTTCCCGGCCGCTGGTCTTTATTCCGGTTTACATCGGTTACGAAAAACTGATGGAAGGCAGCACCTATCTTGCTGAACTCCACGGCAAGCCCAAGAAGTCCGAATCCCTGCTCGGGTTGCTGAATGCCGCAAGACTATTGAAACGCAATTTCGGCAAGGTGCATGTGAACTTTGGCCAACCGCTGCCGCTGGCCGAATTTCTCGATGCGCAACATGCAGAGTGGCGCGACGAAAGCTACGACACCCAGGCACCCTGGATGCGCGCCGCAGTTGATGCCACAGCCATCGCGCTGGCACGACGCATCAACTCAACCGCTGTCGTCAATCCGGTGAATCTTCTTGCCGTGACCCTGCTGTCAACGCCAAAACACGCCGCCGATTTGCGCTTGCTGCAAAAGCAGATCGAGACCATTCAGCACGTGCTAACCGAGATTCCCTATAGCGACAGCATCGTGAATTGCAATCTGCCGGCCGGCGAAGTGATCGACTATGTGCGCAAACTCGATCTGGCAGAGTGCAGCCCTCATCCGCTGGGTGACATGATCCGGGCGTCGGAGCCGCAAGCCGCGCTGCTGACCTATTTCCGCAACAACGTACTACACCTGCTTGCGGTGCCGGCGCTGCTCGCCTGTCTGCTCAGCCATAACCGGATACTCACGCGAGAGCGCGCCAAAGAAGCGATCAAAGGCATCTATTGGTTGCTGCGCGCCGAATTGTTTCTGCCCTGGGAAGCCGAGGAGCTCGATGCTCAGATTGATCTCACCGTGTCGGTATTGCATCAGCGCGGATTGATACTCAGCGACGACCAGAATTCCATCCTGCGCGCGCCGCCGCCCAATAGCGAGGCCAGTCCGGAGCTGCGGCAGTTGGGCGAAATTATCCGCCCGACACTGGAGCGGCAATTCCTCACCTTGGCCTTGCTGCAACATCACGGCAGCGGCCAGCTCAAGCGCGCTGCACTGGAAGATGCGACGCATTTATTAGCGCAGCGGCTGACAATGCTCTATGAGTTCAACTCCGCCGAATTTTCAGAGAAACTGATGTTTGCCAATGTGATTCGCAATCTGATCGATGCCGACCTGCTGCAAGTCGGCCTTGGCGGCGTGTTGCACTTCGACGACCGTATCCGTCTGGCTGCCGCGCAGACCGAGTTGCTGCTGGCGGCCGACGTACGTCACAGCATTCAACACATCGCCCGTAACAGTAACTCTACAGACCCTGAGCTACCGTCGTCCTCCGCCGGCAACCAGTCCTCCATTCCATGAAAAAAAGCATATTCGACAAACTTGATAACCTGAGCGAACGCTTGGCCGAAATTGACGGTCTGCTGGGCGGCGAACACGCCGCACGCGACATGGACAGTTACCGCAAGCTGACTCGGGAACGTGCTGAAATCGAGCCAATCGTGGAACTCTTCCACGCTTACCGTAGCGCCAGCGCCGACTTTTCGGGCGCGGCTGAAATGCTTGCCGATCCGGAAATGAAAGAGCTCGCCGTCGCCGAGCAGGAATCCGCCACAGCAGAAATGGCCCGGCTTGAGGAAGAATTGCAACGAGCCCTGTTGCCCAAGGATCCCAACGACGACAAGAACCTGTTTCTGGAAATCCGCGCCGGCACCGGCGGCGATGAATCGGCGCTGTTCGCTGCCGACCTGTTCCGCATGTACAGCCGCTATGCCGAACGCCAGCGCTGGAAGGTAGAGATCATTTCGCGCAGCGAATCCGATCTCGGCGGCTTCCGCGAGATCATTGCCCGCGTTGAAGGCAACGGTGCCTACTCCAAGCTCAAATTCGAATCGGGCGGACATCGCGTGCAGCGCGTGCCGGTGACCGAAACCCAGGGCCGCATCCATACCTCTGCCTGTACCGTCGCGGTGATGCCGGAAGCCGATGAACTGATCGACGTCGACATCAACCCGGCCGATTTGCGCATCGATACTTTTCGCGCTTCGGGCGCCGGCGGCCAGCACATCAACAAGACCGATTCGGCGGTTCGCATCACCCACGTGCCAACAGGTATCGTGGTCGAATGCCAGGACGATCGCTCGCAGCATCGCAACAAGGCGCAGGCCCTGGCGGTGCTCGCGGCGCGCATCAATGACGCCAAGCAGCGCGAGCAGCAGCAATCGATCGCGTCGCAGCGCAAATCGCTAATCGGCTCTGGTGATCGCTCCGAGCGCATCCGCACCTACAATTTTCCGCAGGGGCGAATTACCGACCACCGCATTAATCTGACGCTGTACAAGATCGACGCCATCATGGATGGCGATCTCGACGAATTGGTCAGCGGCTTGACCGCCGAACACCAGGCCGAATTGCTAGCAGCGCTGTCCGAATGAGCACCATCGCCGCGGCACTTGCGGCAGCGCGGCCCAAGCTGGCGGCCGGCGAGGCACGCCTGCTGCTCGGTCATGTGTTGAACAAATCCACTGCCTGGCTGATCGCACACGATGACGAAGCACTGGACGAAGATGCATTATTGCGTTTTGCTTCACTGGTAGCGCGCCGCGCCGGGGGTGAACCCGTTGCCTACTTGGTGGGCCAGCGCGAATTCTTCGGGCGGGCGTTTGCCGTTTCCGCCGCCGTTTTGATTCCGCGTCCGGAAACGGAGTTACTGGTCGAGCTGGCGCTGGCAAAAGTCGGCGATGGCGATACGGCGGCCCAGGCGACGCGCGTGCTCGACCTGGGCACCGGCAGCGGCTGCATCGCAATCACGCTGGCGCTGGAGCAAGCGGCGCTGCAGGTCACCGCGATCGACGCCTCAGCGGCCGCACTTGCAGTGGCTAAAACCAACGCGGGACGGCTTGGCGCCACCTTGCGACTACTGCGCAGCGACTGGTTCGCCGCTCTTGCCGGCGAGCAATTCGATCTGATTGTCGCCAACCCGCCCTACATAGCCGCTGCCGATTCACACTTGGCAGCCGGTGACTTGCGTCATGAGCCGGCAGCGGCGCTGGCAAGCGGCGCTGATGGTCTCGCTGACCTGCGTCGCATTATTGCTGAAGCTCCACCGCATCTGGCGCCCGGCGGGCGGCTTTTGCTGGAGCACGGCTACGATCAGGCCGAGGCTGTGTGCGACTTACTGGAGCAAGCAGGACTGATCGATATCGAGCAGCATCAAGATCTGGCGGGTATCGTGCGCGTCAGTGGAGGACGAACGATCTAACATGAATGGGATATCTCCCGGTTCAACGAATGAAGACAAAAAAATGGCCCGGGAATCCCGGGCCATTTCCTATTCAATGTAATGCGTATCAGTGAAGGCCGGCAATGTAGTCGGACACCGCCTTGATTTCAGCATCGGTCATCTTGATCGCCACCATGCGCATCATTTTGTTCGGGTCGTTGGCGCGGCTGCCCTCGCGGAAACCCTTCAACTGTGCTTCGGTGTATTCGGCAAACTGTCCGCCAATGCGCGGATACTGCGCAGGCATTCCAGCACCGGTCGGTCCGTGGCACGCCGCGCAGGCAGGTAATCCCTTGCCCTGATCACCGGCTCGATATAGCTTCTGTCCGAGTTCGACGGTTGCTTTATTTGTCGCAGCTTCGCCTTTTTGGGTCTGCGCCGCAAAGTAGGCTGACAAATCGCGCATCTGGCCTTCGTCGTAGGCGGCGATCATGCCGTTCATGATGGCACTCACGCGCTCAGGCTGCTTGCCCTCGGGCGTCTTGAAATTCATCATCTGCTTGAGCAGGTATTCGGCATGTTGTCCGGCCAGCTTGGGATTGGCGGCAAGCGGACTGTTGCCATCGGGCCCGTGGCAGGCGACGCAAACAGTAGAGGCGATCGCCTGGCCCCGCGTGGCATCACCTTTGGCAACTGCTTTGTGGGCGTCGGACGCTTGAGCGCTGAAAGCGGTCATCGCGCACAAGAAGGAAAGTAGGTAACAGAGCTGGAAACGCTTCATGAAGAAAACTCCTCGGAAACTCCGGGATTCGGAAATTGTAAACCTGATATTCTATCCCAGCTCACCCGATTTCTGCACTCCAGGCCTTTGCCGGCCTGCCTCACGCGTATTCCCCATGCCCCTGTTCCGTCACGCCACTTTCGAAATTTCCGTTGCCCAGCCAAGCGGCTTGCCAGCTCCCCATGGCCTCGAGATCGCTTTCGCCGGCCGCTCCAACTCCGGAAAATCCAGTGCCATCAACACCTTGGTTGGCCATACCCGGCTCGCCTTCGTCTCCAAGACGCCTGGGCGAACCCAGTTGATCAACCTGTTCCGCATGAAAAACGGTGCGGCACTGGTTGATTTGCCCGGCTATGGTTACGCTCAGGTGCCTTTGGCAGTACGTCTTCAGTGGCAGGGTTTGCTGGAACACTATCTGACGCGCCGTTCCAATCTTGTCGGGCTGGTGTTGATCATGGATTCGCGCCGCCCGCTAACCGAGCTTGACTGGAAAATGATCGGCTGGTTTGGTTCCACCGGACGACCCATTCATTGTCTGCTGACGAAATCGGACAAGCTATCGCGTCAGGAACAAACCAAAACCCTGCTCGAAACCCGCAAGGCCCTCACCAGTTTTGGCGAGCAGATCACGGTACAAATGTTTTCCAGCCTGAAAAAGACCGGCATGGATGAAGCGGAACAGGTCATTGGAAAATGGCTGGACGAAGAACATGTGGTCACAACAATTACCTGACGAAGTCAGCCAATCAGTCGCCCCCTCGCTCTGCATTCCTGGGATTCCGCTTTGCGGCAGGCATCCCGGAAAGGAGGTCGGGGGGATAGCCCATATCTCGCCGGATACCGTCCCTGTAGCAAGCGCACAGGGACATATAATTCGCCCAGAGGGCTTTTATTTTGGCTTCGCCAAAATAAAAGCCCTCGACCAAAGGGGAGAAGGCCGAGGGCAAAACACCTTGAAGAAAGAACCAAGGCACCCGCTCAGGGAGGTGAAGCGGGAGACGGCACGAACATCAGTCCGCGACCATCTGCATACTATGATAGGACGAGTGCGTTAAAGTTCAAGCATTTTTCAAACTATTTTTCAAGGCTAAACCAATGATTCCAAAAGGTGTATTCCCCGGGTCGCGGATGCGCCGCATGCGCCGTGACGATTTCTCGCGGCGCATGATGCGCGAGCACTCACTTACCGCCAACGATTTCATCTATCCGGTTTTTGTCCTGGAAGGTGCCGGCCGTACCGAAGCAGTTGCCTCAATGCCCGGGGTTGAGCGGGTGTCGCTGGATCGCTTGCTACCGGTTGCTGAAAAAGCTCTGAAACTGGGAATACCAGCTATGGCCTTGTTTCCGGTGGTGGATGTCAGTTGCAAAACACCAGGGGCGGAAGAGGCCTGGAACCCCGCCGGACTGGTCCCCACGGTGGTGGCACGGCTCAAACAGGAGTTTCCCGAACTCGGTGTCATCACCGACGTTGCGCTGGACCCCTACACCAGCCACGGTCAGGATGGCCTGATCGACCCCGCCGACCCCCGCGCCTACGTGATGAACGATGAGACGCTGGAAGCGCTGGCGAAGCAGGCACTATGTCATGCTCGTGCCGGTGCGGATGTCGTCGCGCCATCGGACATGATGGATGGACGCATCGGCCGCATTCGCACCACCCTGGACGCCGAAAAACTGATCCATACACGCATCCTGGCTTATTCGGCGAAATACGCTTCGGCGTTTTATGGCCCCTTCCGCGACGCGGTAGGCTCGGCAGGCAACTTGGGCAAGGGCAACAAACACACGTATCAGATGGACCCGGGCAACAGCGATGAGGCCCTGCGCGAAGTCGGCATGGACATCGACGAAGGCGCCGACATGGTGATGGTCAAACCCGGAATGCCCTATCTGGACATCGTACGACGGGTGAAAGACGCCTTTGGTGTGCCGACATACGCCTATCAGGTCAGCGGCGAATACGCGATGCTGAAAGCTGCCGCGCAAAACGGCTGGCTGGACAATGACGCGGTGATGATGGAAGCACTGCTGTCGTTCAAGCGCGCGGGCTGTGACGGAATATTGACTTACTTTGCGCTGGAAGCAGCAACGCTGCTTAAAAGGTAAAAGTCGGCGCTGGCGACACGGCGACCATCTCGCCGATAGCGCTTCAGCGGGCCAGTATCGGCCACTGCGCCGGCCAGTTGGCCAGCGGATCTTCCTTGAATCCGCTCTTGACGAAGCGCTGCCAGCGCCCCACCGCGTAGCACACCAGCAAATCGGCATGCGCGCCGAAATCATGATCGGCCCCTAGCGCGCCCTGCGCTGCCGCCACTTTCAAGCACTGCTTGAGCGTGGCATCGATGCGGTCCAGCAGTTGGTTGATGCGTGCCTGCAAACGCGGGTTTTCATGCACCAGCGCGTCGCCGACCAACACCCGCGTCAGGCCCCTGTTTTTCTGGGCGAAACGCAACAATGAGGTCACGATGGCTTCAACCTGTTTGAGCCCGGACTCCTCGGCCGCTTCGATCTGGGTGATGACCGAAAAAACACCGGTCTCGATGAAATCGATCAAGCCTTCGTACATCTGCGCCTTGCTCGCGAAGTGGCGGTACAGCGCCGCTTCCGAAACATTGAGTTGCTTGGCCAGCAAGGCCGTGGTGACTTTTTCCGCGGTCGGACGTTCCAGCATTTCGGCGATGGTTTGCAGGATCAGGAGTTTTTTCTCTCCAGCTTTTGCGGTGCGGGCTTCGTTCATGGTGGGCTCAATCTGACGTTATTTGGACTTGATCAAGGTACCGACGCCTTCGTCGGTCAGGATTTCCAGCAACAGGGCGTGCTCGACGCGACCATCGATAATGTGCACGCTTTTGACACCACTTCGCGCCGCATCCAGCGCCGAGCTGATCTTGGGCAGCATGCCGCCGGAGAGCGTGCCGTCAGCCAGCATTTGGTCGATCTCTTTGGGTGTGACGCCGGTCAGCAGATTGCCGGCCTTGTCCATCACGCCGGGCGTATTGGTGAGCAGCACCAGCTTTTCCGCCTTCAGCACTTCCGCGATCTTGCCGGCAACCACGTCCGCATTGATATTGTAGGTTTCACCTTCGCTGCCGACGCCGATCGGCGCAATCACGGGAATGAAGTCCCCGGTGTCGAGCAGGGCAATAAGGCTGGGGTCGATGGAAACGATATCGCCGACCTGACCGATATCGATCAGATCACCCGGTATCTCGATGTTCTCCATCATCAACTTTTTGGCACGAATAAAGTTGCCATCCTTGCCGGTCAGGCCGACAGCCTTGCCGCCGTGCTGATTGATCAGGTTGACGATCTCCTTGTTCACCTGCCCACCGAGCACCATCTCGACCAGATCCATGGTCTCGGCGTCGGTCACCCGCATACCCTGCACAAACACGCCTTTTTTGCCGACACGGGAGAGCAGGCTTTCAATCTGCGGGCCGCCGCCATGCACCACTACCGGATTCATGCCGACCAGTTTGAGCAGCACCACATCGCGGGCGAAGCACTGTTTCAAATTCTCGTCAGTCATCGCATTGCCGCCGTATTTGACGACAATGGTGCGCCCGTGGAAACGCTTGATGTAAGGCAGCGCCTCGGCCAGGATTCCGGCTTTGACAATGGGGTCAGTCTCTTCAGTCATGGCTGTCGGCGAGTGCAAGTGATAACTTCGTCCATTCTAATAGGGTGGAAAGAAAACAGGGCGATCCGCCGCGAATCGGCGGATCGCCCTGCGGGGACGTTCGCTACACCTTACACTCGGACAGGCCATGGCCCGCCCTTCGCGAAGTATCAGTGCGCTACATGCCGTGAAAGATCACTGAATTGTGATCCTGCGCGCCTGTGTTGCGGCTTTTTTCGGCAGCACGAGTTTCAGTACGCCGTCGGTGTACTTCGCACTGACCTGTGATTCATCAATCTCCTGCGCCAATTGGAAGCTGCGCGAGACCTTGCCGACATAGCGCTCGCTGCGCAACAGGCGCTCACCTTCCTTTACATCCTTGTCTTCACATCGCTCGGCGCTGACGGACACCACGGCGCCTTCGATAGCGACATGAATGTCATCCTTCTTCACACCGGGAATCTCGGCATGCACCAAATAGGCTTGCTCCTGCTCCTTGACGTCGATTTTCACCGAAGGCGCGTCGTCGGTCTGGCCTCCAAAATCGACGGGGCGGACGAAGAAGCCACGGAAAAAATCGTCAAGCGGATCGCGACGGATCAAGTTGCTCATTTCATTCTCCTTTCGAGTGTTGGGTTCGAAACTGTGTGAGGCTTTGCTCACTGCATAGGCGCCCAAAGAAGAATTTCAAGAGTTCTGATGCCGTCGTTGGCCCGTGACGAGCCGCCCCTGAATCTCCATGCAGCCAAGGATGCCCGCGATCAAACTTGATCTCCGATCACGGCAGAGTCCTGCTAGCCCTTTGCAACTCGTTATTTGGAACGGTTCGGCAATTCAAGTATGGCATCCCGATTACTCCACGAGAAGCAGGCCGCCGCTGCTTCACGCCATGGCAACCAACGGTAGCCCAGGTGTTCGTCGGGAGCGACCGTCACCGCCACTCTATCGGGAAGGCGCAGACTGAAAACATGCTCAATGTTTTCAGTGACCCCGGGCGCGTAGCGGTCGCGCCATTCGGAAAAAATCTCGAAGCGGTTGGTCTGCTTCCAGTCCAGTAACTCCCCTGCACTTGTCTCGATCCCAGTCTCCTCCAGGACTTCGCGCCGGGCGGTTTCAATCAGGGGCTCGTCGTCCTCCTGGCTACCAGTGACCGATTGCCAGAACCCTGGGTGACGCAAGCGTTCCAGCAAAAGTACGTCCAGCGCCGTCGTGTGGATTACCACCAGCACCGACACGGGCTTCTTGTAGGGCATCAATCCGGCTGTGCGATGGTCGGCAACCAGGCGATACCATCAGCCTGCATGTCGACCAGACACCAAAAGGGCAGCTCATCCTCGCGCCAGGTATTCGCCGCTTCCTGAAAGGTCTGCATCAGGGTCACGAAATCGCTCTCTGCGCGACCGTGAATGCCGTCGCAATGCTCAAGAATGATCACGTATCCCATGGCCGGCAACCAGCCCATGTCAAGCAGGCAGTCGGTCAGCGCGTCCCAATTGTGGCCAAACCATTCGGGGAAACGCAGCGCGCGCGCAATCGCTGCGAGCATTTGCTCCTTGTTGCACGCGGCGGCAAGATCGACCCGTAGTACCAGACAACCGGCAGCGGCGGCGCCCGTCAGTAGCGCATTGATGGTGCCGTGCGGCAGGTGGTACACGCCGGTGTGGGAAGCATCACCAAATAGGGTTTCGTAGTGGGCGGCGCTCATCGCTGGACCCGGCGAAAGCTGCGGTAGTGATCGGCCGTGTAGTAGAACACTGCGGGAGGTTTGTCGCCGGTGACGATGCGCCGGGCGCCGCGATCGGAGTGCCCGGGCGTCGGCACCGTGTATTCGCGGTAGTAGCCGCGCGGCTTGCCGGGCAGACGGCGCTCACGATTCTGGAACACAATGCCGTCGCGTCGATAGGGGAAGGGGCCACCGGCATCGATCAAGCTCAATGTCTCGCTCGCCTCTCGCGGCAGTTGCCGCACATCGACGACAATGGCCGAGCTGCCCCGCGCCAGAGCAGTACCGAAAATAAGGGTACTGATCAGTGCGCAAAACAGGCGACGCATGCTCAGGACTTGCCGACCTCGACCTGCGTGTCCACCTTCTGCCGCAGGCGAATGTGCAACTCACGCAACTGCTTTTCATCGACGTCCGAGGGCGCATCGGTGAGCAGGCACTGGGCGCGCTGGGTTTTGGGAAAAGCGATAACGTCGCGAATCGACTCGGCACCGGCCATCATGGTCACGATACGGTCCAAACCGAAGGCCAAACCGCCGTGAGGCGGTGCGCCGTATTTCAGGGCGTCGAGCAGAAAGCCGAACTTGGCTTGCTGCTCCTCGGCACCGATGCCCAGCGCCTCGAATACCTTTTCTTGCACATCGGCGCGATGGATACGCACCGAGCCGCCGCCCATTTCCCAACCGTTCAAAGCCAGATCGTAGGCTTTGGCCATGCATTTGCCGGGATCGGTAGCCATCAATGCTTCGTGGCCGTCCTTGGGGCTGGTGAAAGGATGATGACAAGAGGTCCAGCGCTTGTTTTCCTCGTCGAATTCGAACATCGGAAAATCGACCACCCATAGCGGTTGCCAGGCCGAGCCATCCAGGTAGCCTTTCTCGTGGCCAATCTTGCTGCGCAAAGCGCCCAAGGCGTCGTTGACAACCTTGGTCTTGTCGGCGCCAAAGAAAATCAGGTCGCCCGATTGCGCACCGGTGCGCTCGATGATGGTTTTCAATGCGGCGGCATGAAGGTTCTTGACGATGGGCGATTGCAGACCTTCTTCGTTCAGTTTCGATACGTCGTTGACTTTGATGTAGGCCAGGCCCTTGGCGCCGTATATCTTGACGAACTCGGTGTAGCCGTCAATCTCGCCTCTGCTGAGCGTCTTGTCGCCACTGCCACCACCCGGAATACGCAGGGCCGCCACCCGGCCGCCGCTCGACGCAGGCCCGCTGAACACCTTGAAAGCGACGTCAGTAACCGCGTCGGTGACATCGGTGAGTTCCAGGGTGATGCGCAGATCCGGTTTGTCCGACCCATAACGGCTCATTGCGTCAGCGTGGCTGATGCGCGGAAACGGGTCAGGTAGATCAACGTCCAGCGCCTGTTTGAAGACGCTGCGGATCAAAGCTTCCATGATCGCGGTGATCTGCGCTTCATCGAGAAAGGAAGTTTCGATATCGACCTGGGTGAACTCGGGCTGGCGGTCGGCGCGCAAGTCTTCGTCGCGGAAGCACTTGGTGATCTGGTAATAGCGATCGTAACCGGCGACCATCAAGAGCTGCTTGAACAATTGAGGTGATTGCGGCAGCGCAAAGAACTGACCGGGATGGACCCGCGACGGCACCAGGTAATCGCGCGCGCCTTCCGGCGTCGATTTGGTCAGCATCGGCGTTTCGATATCGATGAAACCCTGCTCGTCGAGGAAGCGGCGAAAAGCCATCGCCACCTTGTAGCGCAGCTTCAGGTTCTTCTGCATCTGCGGCCGGCGCAGATCGATCACGCGATGCGTCAAACGCACATTCTCGGAAAGATTCTCTTCATCGAGCTGGAACGGCGGCGTCACCGCAGCGTTGAGGACTTCCAGTTCATGGCACAGTATTTCGATCTCGCCCGAAGCCAGATTGACATTCTCGGTTCCGGCGGGACGGCGACGCACTTTGCCGGTGACTTTGAGTACGAATTCATTGCGCACGTCCTCGGCAACCTTGAACATTTCGGGGCGATCCGGGTCGCAGACTACTTGCGCCAGACCTTCGCGGTCGCGCAGATCGATGAAGATCACGCCACCGTGATCGCGGCGGCGATGATTCCAGCCACAAAGCGTGACAATCTGATCGACATGGGAGGCGTTCACTTCGCCGCAGTAATGAGTGCGCATAGGGTTTCCGGACTTGTTTGTTGCCCTTTTCGGGCGGTTACTGATTCTGGACGCGACCCATGGGGTTACGCATGGGTGGGGCGACGACGCCCATCGAGACGATGTACTTCAAGGCCTCATCGACATTCATGTCGAGCTCGATGACATCCGACTTCTTCACGAAAAAGAAAAAACCATTCACCGGACTCGGTGTGGTCGGGATGAAGACGCCAACGTGCTCATCGGGCAGCATGTCGGCGACATCACGGGCCGGATGTCCGGTCTGGAAAGCAACGGCCCAGGCATCTGGATGCGGATAGCGAACCAGCAGAACTTTTCGGAACGCAATGCCGGTGCCTGAAAACAGTGTGTCGCTGACTTGCTTGACGCTGTAGTAAATCGATTTCACCACCGGGATGCGGGCGAGCACGCCTTCCCAGAAGCGCACCAGCCTCTGCCCCACGATATTCGCCGCAACGAGGCCGGTGAGGAACACGATCAGCAAGGTGAGCAAGGCGCCAATCCCGGGGATATACACGCCCAGCAGTTGTTCCGGGCGAATCGCCTGTGGCAGCAGCAGCAAGGACTGATCCATGGAGCGGACGATCAGCGACAGTACCCATGCCGTTATTGCCAGCGGAACCCAAATCAGCAGCCCGGTGATGAAGTACTTTTTAATGGCGGACACTATTAACTATTCGTCAACTATTTGCAGCGCAGCTGCCTGTGCCACCCTGGCAAGGCGGGGGGTTGTCACTCTTGGCTTCGGTGGGTTTCTTGGCCCCACCTTTGAAGTCGGTGGCATACCAACCATTGCCCTTGAGCTGAAAACCGGGTGCGGTCAGTTGCTTGGTGAAGTTCTCGGTCTTGCACTCTGGACAGGTAGTCAACTGCGGATCGCTGACTTTCCGCATGACATCTTTCTCAAAGCCGCAATCGGTGCAGCGATAAGCATAGATTGGCATGACATTCTCCGTTATTCAGGCAAAGAGGGCGATTATAGCTGAAGCCCCTGCCACACCGGAACTTGCGCGTATCAGTCGCTCAGCAAAAAGTGCCTAAAGATTCATGCCCAGATAGGCATAAGTCAGGGGTTTTCCCCAGACCAGAGAGATGATGCCTGCCGCCGCCAGGTAGGGTCCAAAAGGAATAGGTACATTACGACCACGTTTGGTCAGCACCATCAATGCAAGGCCCACTAAAGCGCCAACGAAGGAAGAAAGCAGAATGGTCACGGGCAGCATTTGCCAGCCGAGCCATGCGCCGAGTGCCGCCAACAGTTTGAAATCACCATAGCCCATGCCTTCCTTGCCGGTGGTGAGCTTGAATCCCCAATAGACGCCCCAAAGCGAAAGATAGCCAGCTATGGCACCAATAACTGCGCTTTTCAGGTCCGTGTAGACACTAAAAGCATTGAATGCCAGTCCTAACCAGAGCAAAGGCAAGGTAATGTCGTCGGGCAGCAACTGGGTATCGAAATCAATTCCGGTCAAGGCCACCAGGGCCGCAACGAAAATCAGGGCGCCTGCACCTGCGGCGGTAAAGCCGAACTTCCAGGCGACAAAGGCAAACATCAGACCCGTCAAAGCCTCAACCAGCGGATAGCGCAGGGAAATCGGCTTGGCGCAGCCCTTGCACCGCCCGCGCTGCAGCAACCAACTGAGGATGGGGACATTTTCCATGGCCGTGATTGAATGACCGCATTGTGGGCAGCGGGAACGCGGCCGGGCCAAGGTCAGTGGCTCGAAAACCGGCGGAGGCTCATCGCGCAACTCGGCGCACTGTACTGCCCAGTCGCGCTCCATCATGATCGGCAAACGGTGGATGACAACGTTGAGGAAGCTGCCCACCATCAGACCGAGAAGACCCGCCACCCATGCGAACACGGCCGGGTCGGCCAGCTGCGCGATCATCTGCGGAGCATGGACGCCAGACTAACTGACAACCGAACCAAGTTTGAAGATCGGCAGATACATGGCCACCACCAGGCCGCCGATCAGGCCGCCAAGGAAGACCATGATGATCGGTTCCATCAGACTGGAAAGCGTTTCTACCGCTTCGTCCACTTCCGCCTCGAAAAAATCGGCTGTTTTCCCCAACATGGAATCCAGCTGCCCGGACTCCTCGCCGATGGCCACCATCTGCGTCACCATGGGCGGGAAAACACCAGAATTTTCCATAGCGACTGTCAGACTGGAGCCGGTTGACACCTCGGCTTGAATCTTTTGGGTGGCTATCAAGTAAACATAATTGCCTGAGGCGCCGCCCACTGAATCGAGCGCATCGACCAACGGCACGCCCGCAGCAAACATGGTGGACAAAGTTCGCGTCCAGCGCGCGATTGACGATTTGCGTATCAGATCACCAAAAACTGGAATCTTCAGGAAATACTTGTCGGCCGCAATCTGCACCGCCTTAGAACGTTTGAATGCCTGGAGCATTCCGTAAATTACGGCATAGATACCGCCGAAAATCAGGTACCAGTTATCGACGAAATAGTCGGATATTGCGATTACGATCAACGTTGGAGCCGGCAGCTCACCGCCGAAACTGGCGAAAACGCCCTTGAAAGCGGGCACCACAAAGATCATGATCACTGCTGTGATGACGAAGGCGACAATCAGAATTGAGATCGGATAAAACAATGCACCCTTGATCTTGGACTTGATGGCCTGGATTTTCTCCTTATACGTCGCCAGCCGGTCGAGCAGTGTGTCAAGAATACCGGCCTGCTCGCCGGCCTCGACCAAGTTGCAAAACAGAGCGTCAAAGTGATAAGGGTACTTGCGAAACGCCGAAGCCAGCGTGGCACCGGTCTCGACATCGGACTTGATGTCATACAAGAGTTTGGCCAGTGCCGGATTGTTGGTCCCCTTGCCAACGATGTCGAAGGACTGCAACAGGGGCACACCGGATTTCACCATCGTGGCCAGTTGGCGCGAAAAAAGCGTGATGTCCTTGTCTGTCACCTTGCCGCCGGAACTGGTCTTGAGTTTCTTTAGCTTGGTAACGGTGATGCCTTGGCGACGCAGAGCAGAGTTGGCAGCGGCCTGGCTGGCAGCCTTGAATTCGCCGCGGACGACTTTACCGGTCTTGTTCTTGCCTTCCCAGGCAAAACTAAGCTCCTTTGGGCCATCCTTTTTCTTTGCCTTGCCTGCTGTGGCCATTGGCTTCTCCCGCTTGTTTTTCCGGCATTCTACGCCCCGTCGCCCGGGGATACCTCCCCGATGGGCGCCCTGCATCTTCCCCTTGGGGGGATGCCCTCAACATGTCAAGAGTATCATTCTCCGGCGGGCTGGTGAAGACGCACCATTTTGATCTTTCGGTCCTGTGTTTGAACGATCTCCATCGCCACTCCTCCGACTTTCGAACCGACGCCCACCTCAGGTATGTCTTGCAGGTGCTCAACAATCAAACCATTCAGCGTGCGCGGTCCGTCGAGTGGAAAGTCAAGCTGCAACATCCGGTTGAGTACGCGCAAGCTGGCAGCGCCATCGACCAGCACCACTCCATCTTCGCTCCATGAAAGTTTGCGACTGACATCCGACTGGCGTGTGGTGAATTTACCGACAAGTTCCTCGATTATGTCTTCCAGCGTCAAAAGGCCTTCAATTTCACCGTACTCATCCACGACCAGGCCCATGCGCTGCCGGTTCTCGCGAAAAAACTGCAACTGAGTGTAGATCGGTGTCGCGGCAGGAATGAAATAGGGCTCGGACATGCGCTCGCGCAAGGCTGCGGTATCAATCTCCCCGCTAAAAGCTTGGGCCAGCAACTGGCGTTGATGGAGGACGCCAATGATATTGGCAGGATCGTTCTCGAAGACCACCACCCGAGTATGAAAACTCGTCGCCAGTTGCGCCTTGATGTTCTCGATCGGCTCGGCGATATCAATCGCCTCGATTTCACCTCTCGGCACCATGATGTCAGACACGCTTAGCTGTTCCAGTTCGAACAGATTGAGCAGGATCGCCCGGTGCTGCTTTGGTATGAATCTACCTGACTCAAGCACCACCGCGCGAAGCTCCTCCGGCGAGAGATGAGACGACTCATAACCTTCTTTTGGCTGCAGGCGCAGTAATCGCAGTAGCGGCTGAACAATCAAGTTGACTAACCAAACCACGGGGTAGGCGATCCGCAGCAGTGGTGTCAGCACATAGACAATGCGTACCGCTAACCAGTCCGGATAGGTTGCCCCTGCAACCTTGGGTGTGATTTCTGAAAAAATCAGCAGGCAGAAAGTGACAAACACGGCACCCGCCTCCAGCGCCCATTTCTGTTGCCCAAAAACCTGAAGCGCTATATGCCCTGTCAGCATGGCCGCAATCGAATTGATCAGCGTATTGCCGAGCAGAATCACGCCCAGAAGTTGATCCGTCTTGCCCAGCAGAGTCACGGCAAGTCGTGCGCCGCGATGGCCCTCCTGCGCCATGTGACGCAGACGAATTCGATTGGAAGCCATCATGGCGGTTTCCGCCATGGAAAAAAACCCCGAACAGATCAGCAACAGCGCAAGTGCGGCAAACTGCGCCGGTAATGAAATTTCGTCCATCAGCGGCCGAGAATTACCTCAAGGACAAAACGACTGCCAACATACGCCAACAGCAACGCGGCGAATCCGGCCAGCGTCCAGCGCAATGCCACGCGACCCCGCCAGCCGCGCAGATGACGGCCGACCAGCAATGCCGCGAATATCAGCCAGGACATAATCGCGAAGATGGTCTTGTGATTGAATGTCAGGGCCTTGCCGAACAGAGTTTCCGAGAAGAACACGCCTGATATCAAGGTTAAAGTCAGCAGCAGGAAGGCGACGTGAATCAGCCGGAACAACAAGGCTTCCATGGTCAGCAGAGGGGGCAACCCCGCGAGCAAGGGCGAAATTCGTCCTCGATGCAAACCCTTTTCGGCGGTCGCCATCAGCAATGCATGCAGGGCCGCCAGGGTAAACAGACTGTAGGCCAGCATCGCCATCAAAAAATGCAGGCGAAAAGCCATCGAGCCGGCGCTGGTCAGTACATGCGCCTCGGAAAAAATTACCGGCAGCAGTGCCGCCACGGCAGCGGCCGGCAAGCCGATCACCTGCAGACCTTCCATTCGGGCGTAAAAACTTTCGATCCAGTACAGCGCAATGGCCAGCCAAAGCATCACAGACAGCGCAATGGCGAAGCTGAAGCGCATGCTGCTGCCATCGAACACTTCCATGCGCAAACTGACGGCATGGGCGATCAATGCGGCAAGCAACAGGCCGCGCTCGCCGATATTGAGACCGCCCACGGGTTGGTCGAGCGCCGGCCCACGCCAGCGAGTGCGCCAAAGATGTACCGCCAGGCCGCCATAGAGGGCCGCGGCCAGCAGATGCATTAAGATTGCGGGCATGGCTGAAGTCTACACCAAGCCCTCTTTCCCAATTTGATTCTGTTACCCACAATCCATGCTCGATAACCTCACTCAACGTCTCGGCCGTGTTGTAAAAAACATGCGCGGCCAGGCCCGCCTGACCGACGACAACATATCCGACATGCTGCGCGAAGTGCGCATGGCCCTGCTGGAAGCCGACGTCGCCCTGCCCGTCGTCAAGGACTTCATCGCCAAGGTCAAGGAAAAAGCCCTGGGCCAGGAAGTCATCGGTTCGCTGTCGCCCGGCCAGGCACTGGTAGGCGTTGTGCATAGCGAACTCACCGAACTGATGGGCGGCACTAGCGTTGGCCTCAATCTGGCCACACAACCGCCGGCCGTGATCCTGATGTCCGGTCTACAAGGCGCAGGAAAGACGACGACCACGGCCAAGCTCGGCAAGTGGCTCAAGGAGCGGCAAAAGAAAAAGGTGCTCACGGTCAGCTGCGACGTCTATCGTCCCGCCGCCATCGAGCAGCTCAAAGCTGTGTCGGCCCAGGCCGGAATTGATTTCTTTCCATCGACGGGCGAGCAAAAGCCCGCCGACATTGCCGCCGCTGCGCTGGATTATGCCAAGCGCCATTATTACGATGTGATCTTTGTCGATACCGCCGGACGCCTCGCTATTGATGAAGCGATGATGGCCGAGATCAAGGATTTGCACGCCTTGCTGAAGCCCATCGAAACCCTGTTCGTGGTTGATGCGATGCTCGGTCAGGACGCGGTGAACACGGCCAAGGCCTTCAACGAGGCCCTGCCGCTGACCGGCGTCATCCTGACCAAGCTCGATGGCGATTCACGCGGCGGCGCGGCGCTGTCGGTACGCCATGTCACCGGCAAGCCGATCAAGTTTGCCGGTGTTGGCGAAAAGCTCACCGGCCTCGAAGAATTCCATCCCGAGCGCATGGCCTCACGCATCCTCGGCATGGGCGACATTCTGGGTCTAGTTGAAGAAGCCCAGCGCGGCGTCGATCAGGACAAGGCGCAGGAATTCGTCAAAAAAATGAAGTCCGGCAAGGGCTTCGACCTGCACGACTTCAAGGAACAGATCGGCCAGATGAAGAATATGGGCGGGCTGGGTGCCATGCTCGACAAGCTGCCGGCGCAGTTCGGCGCCATGGCACAAAAGGCCGGCGGCGCCATGGAAGACAAATCCGTGCGACGACTGGAAGGCATCATCAACTCGATGACGTCGCAAGAACGCAGCAAGCCGGAGATCATCAAAGCCAACCGCAAACGCCGCATCGCCACTGGCGCCGGCGTCTCGGTGCAGGAAGTCAATCGCCTGCTGAATCAGTTCGAGCAGACGCAGAAAATGATGAAGCAGTTCTCCAAGGGGGGCATGCAGAAGATGATGCGGGGCATGAAGGGGATGCTGCCGGGAATGCGCTAACGCATACCGGGCAACATCCCTGCGGGAAATTGGTGGGCCCATCCCCCAACCCCTTCCCCGGGGGAAGGGGTGACTAATTGGTTGCTTGCCGTTGTCAGGCAAAGTTTTTCTGTCCCTTTCACCGTATCGCCAGGCCTGACTTTCCTTTGGCGTATCACCAAACCTGACTTTCAAAGCGGTATCTTTGACACCCACGTCGGGACTCGCCCCGGCATGTGAGTTGAGGGTACCGCTTGAAAAGTCGGCGATGGTGATACGGCTCTTTACTCCCCCACACCCTTCAACACCGCCTCGATAATCTGCGAATGAATGAAATACCCCGCCGGCTGGAGTCGTTCCAGCACGGGGCGCGCCGCCGGAATCAAGGCCTGCAACTTGGCGAGCCCGATTACCGCTGCGGTACCGATGATGGTGACGTGGTGCGATTTCGCCTCCGCTCGCCCGGCACGATCATCGATGATCAGCAAACATCCGGGCATCTGCACGGCAGCAGCAATCGCGCTGCGTTCGCCGGCATCGATGCCCGGATTGGTGGGTTGCCATGCCGTTTCAAAAGGCCCTGGACAAACCAGCCAGCCAGCATCGAATGCCTGGGCGATGATTGCCTTGCCTGGATAGTTCTGCGCGGGCAAGGCTTCGTCGCGCACTTCCTCGGTAACCAGAACCTGCCCGAACAAGCTGCGCAACAAATCCAGGGCGTCGATCCGGGACAGGGCGATCAGCGGCCCCGCATCGGCAATGACGACGCTACGCAAACGTCAGACCTTTTGGGCAAGCCAGTGCCTGCCCACATTCAAATCGTCGCTGGCATCAGCTGGATTGGCTCCGGTCAGGGGGATGCCGAGACTGGAGAGTAGGGTCAGCATCTCGGACAGCGGCTTGTAGGCCATGCGCGCGGCAAACCCTGCGGAGACGGCTCCACTGCGGAACAAAGACACCGCAAGTGCTACGCGCACCGAGCGAAGATCGGGCAGATCGAGTTTGTCCAGATCGACCAGCAAGGCTTGCGGGTGATCGCGGTTCATTACCACGACCATGTCATTTTCCTTGGCACTGCGCAGAGCAGTCGAAGGATTGGTTTTGAGTTGGCGGATATTGACGGTCTGCATGATGTTCTCCTTGCATGTAGGAACATTCTAGCCTTCTCAATGCCGGATATCAATTTGTCGCCGCATTCACCCCACGACGGGCACCGCGCAAGAGTCAGCGCTTGCCGGTCCGCGAAGCGGAATCCCTGGCAAACAAGGTCCGAGACGGCGCCCAAACCAACCCTATCGCGGCCCAATCACATGCGGCCCCCAGGACCATTTCTTCTCCCACGCCCGCCGCACCAAATTCGGATATTCGGGCTTGCCCAAACTGCCGTTGTAGCGGCCGAGCGCGCGGTAGAGATCGCCCTTTTCGATGTCCAGATAGTGACGCAGGATGGTGCAGCCAAAGCGCAGATTGGTGCGCATGTGAAACAGGTTGCTTTTCTTGTCGCCAATCAGGCCGACCCAGAAGGGCATGATCTGCATATAACCGCGTGCGCCGGCGGAGGAGACGGCGTATTTCTTGAAGCCGCTCTCGACCTGAATCAGGCCAAGCACCATTTGCGGATCGAGTCCGGCGCGCTTGGCTTCGTAGTACACGGTCTTGAGAAAATCCAGCCGGGATTTCCGGTCCGGCATGCGGCGCGACAGACGCGCCGACATTTCCGTCAGCCAATTAAGCTTTTCCTGCATCGATGGAAACTGCGGCTCGGGCGAGGCGCGGTCAGCAATCGCCGCATGCAAGCCGCCACGCACGCTGTCGGCCAGCGGTTCGTACTGCTGCGCTCCGGCCTGAACCAGTGTAGGCAGCAGTGTTGCCGCAAGGCCCAGCGCCAGGCTGCGGATCAGCCGCACAGCGTCACTGCAGCTTCGCTTTCAGATAGTCAGCCATTTCATTTACCACAACCATGCTTGCCTCGGCATCGTTGCGGCCTTTGTACTCGAGCTTGCCTTCCTTGAGGCCGCGCTCGCCGACCACTACCCGATGCGGTATGCCAATCAGTTCCCAGTCAGCGAACATGGAACCGGGACGCTCATCGCGATCATCGAGAATTGCATCGATGCCGGCGGCGAGCAATTCGGCAAGTAGCGCGTCGGCCGCCGCTCGTACGGTCTCGGACTTGGCGTAATTCATCGGAACGACGACAACAGAAAAAGGGGCAATGCTGGCCGGGAACACGATGCCGCGCTCGTCATGGCCTTGTTCGATGGCGGCGCCGACGATGCGCGACACGCCAATGCCGTAGCAGCCCATTTCCATTACCTGATCCTTGCCTTGCTCGTCGAGGAAGGTACATTTCAGCGCCTCGGCATACTTGGTGCGCAACTGGAAAATATGACCGACTTCGATGCCGCGACACAGTTCTAGCGCACCCTTGCCGTCTGGCGACGCGTCACCAGGCACGACGTTGCGGATATCGGCCACGGATTCGGGCAACGGCAGGTCGCGACCGAAATTGACACCGGTGAGGTGATAGCCCTCCTCGTTGGCGCCGCACACCTGATCACTGATGACGGCAACGCTGCGATCCGCCACGACCTTTCCCGAGAAGCCGACTGCGCCGATGTAGCCGGGCTTGCAGCCGAGAGCCGCGACAATTTCTTCGTCGCGGGCGAAGCGGAACTCTCCAATTACCTTCTGCGCCTTGATTTCGTTCAGTTCGTGATCTCCGCGCAACAGCAGCAGGACGAACTCGCTGGTGCCGTCCTGCTCGGCCATGACGGCGATGGCCTTGACAGTCTGCGTCAGTGGCAGGCCAAGGAAAGCGGCCACGTCCTCACATTTGGTCTTGCCCGGCGTGGCTTTCTTCGCCATAACCGCCGCAGGGCTCGCCGTATTGCCAGCGCCGAGTTTTGCAGGCGCCACCGCCTCAGCCAGTTCCACATTAGCCGCGTAGTCCGAGTCCGGACAGAAGGCGATCGCATCCTCACCCGAATCGGCCAGCACATGAAACTCGTGCGAACCGGTGCCGCCGATCGCCCCGGTATCCGCCGCAACGGCGCGGAACTTCAGCCCCAGACGGGTAAAGATGCGCGTGTAGGTGTCGTACATGTTGCGGTATTCGCGTTCCAGATCGGCGTAGGAGCTGTGAAAGGAATAACCGTCTTTCATCAGGAACTCGCGCCCGCGCATGACGCCGAAGCGGGGGCGAATCTCGTCGCGGAATTTTGTCTGAATCTGATAAAAATGCCGCGGCAGTTGCTTATAACTCCGGATGTCACGGCGCACCACGTCGGTAATGACTTCTTCGTGGGTCGGGCCGATCACGAAATCGCGCTGGTGGCGATCCTTGAAGCGCAGCAGCTCCGGGCCGTATTTCGGACCGCGCCCGGATTCTTCCCACAATTCAAAAGGTTGCACTGCCGGCATGAGCATTTCGATAGCCCCGGCGCTATTCATTTCCTCGCGCACGATGGTCTCTACCTTGCGCAGGGCGCGCAGTCCCATGGGCATCCAGGTGTAGATGCCGCCGGCAAGACGGCGGATCAGTCCGGCGCGCAACATCAGCTTGTGGCTGACGATTTCGGCGTCAGAAGGGGCTTCCTTGAGGGTGGAGATGAAAAACTGGCTGGCGCGCATGGCAGTAGGCGAAAAGCGGAAAGGGCACATTTTACCTTTGGCCGGCGAATTGCAACTGCGGATACTACGGCTTTCCAGCAAGGCGGGATTGTGAAAGAATGGTTGCCAACTAATCATTGGAATATGCATCATGCTCGATCGTGAAGGCTTTCGCCCGAACGTCGGCATCATTCTGGTCAACAGTCGCAACGAGGTGTTTTGGGGCAAACGTATCCGCGAACATTCCTGGCAGTTCCCGCAGGGAGGCATCAAGAAGGGCGAAACGCCCGAACAGGCGATGCTGCGCGAACTCGAAGAGGAAACCGGCCTCAAGCCGGAACATGTCCGGATCATCGGCCGAACCCGCGACTGGCTGCGCTATGAGGTGCCGAAAAACTGGATTCGCCGCGAATGGCGCAGTACCTACCGGGGGCAAAAGCAGATCTGGTATCTGCTGCGTCTGGTCGGGCGCGACACCGATGTCAGCTTGCGCGCCAGCAATCACCCGGAGTTCGACGCCTGGCGCTGGAACAGCTACTGGGTGCCGCTAGGCAGCGTGATCGAATTCAAGCGCGGCGTGTATGAGGCCGCCTTGATGGAGTTGGCGCGCCTGCTGTTCGCGCATCCGGATGAGCGCGTTCCGCGTTGGGCAACCGACGACGAACTGGACGAGAAAACATGAAAATCTGGATGGCGCTGGTTCTCACATTCATGCTGACGAGCGCGAACGGGCAAACAGGCAGTTCAATTGGCGGGGCATCTACGCGCTACTACCAAGATGACGACGAAGAAAAAGTATTCCGCGAAATCGAAACCACGCTGCCGGAGTTTCCCCACCCGGAAAACTTGCGCGAGTTCTACGTCAGCGCCGTGGCCAGCAACACGTTCTACATCGACGCCAGTACGCTCTCCGTTGGTAGCGACGGCGTCGTGCGCTACGTGCTGGTGGTGAAGACCTCGGGTGGCGCTACCAACATCAGCTTCGAGGGTATCCAGTGTGATCAGAGTATGTGGAAGATCTACGCAACGGGTCACCGTGACGGTACCTGGAAAAAATCGCGCGCGCTCAGAATTGACTGGAAACCGATAGAAAACAAGCCCGTCAATCGGCATCACTCGGTATTGCGCCATGAGTTGTTTTGCCCGATGGGCTACCCCATCAGGACGCCCGAGGAAGGTCGCAATGCCCTGCGCCTGGGCAAGCACCCCGACGTCATTAAGTTGCTCAACTGATACTGAGATGATCGAAGCCCTCATCCCGGAAATAGACAAAGCGCTGCGTGCGGTGTTCGCCTCTGCGCCAACCCGTCGACCGATGCCCGGCGAGGACCTGCCGGAAAGCGAGATGAGCGACAATGAGAAACGCCATGCCGCTGCGCTGATGCGGGTTAATCACTGCGGCGAAATTTGCGCCCAGGCGCTGTACCAAGGGCAGGCGTTGACCTCGAGCGATCCGGCCATCAAACGAGAGCTGGCGCACGCCGCCTGGGAAGAAACCGAGCACCTCAACTGGACCGAACGACGTATCGCCGAACTGGGTGGTCGCAAGAGCCTGCTAAATCCTCTGTGGTACGCCGGCTCCTTGGCAATCGGCGCATTCGCCGGAAAGTGGGGCGACGCCTGGAGCCTGGGCTTTCTGGCCGAGACCGAACGCCAGGTGGAGGGGCACCTTGAAAGCCATAAGGCCAAGCTGCCGCCACAGGATCGCAAATCATGGGAAGTGCTCGAGCAAATGAAATTTGATGAAATCCGCCACGCGCAAACCGCCAATCACTATGGTGCACGGGAGCTGCCGACCCCCGTCAAACTGGCGATGAAGCTTTCCTCGAAAGTGATGACCCGGCTTTCCTACCTCGCCTGACTAGAGTTCAACCACCTCGAAACTGTGGCTGATCACGGCGGTCTTGCCGAGCATGATCGATGCCGAGCAGTACTTCTCCGCTGACAGCGTCACTGCACGCTCGACCACCTCCGGTTTCAGGTTCTTTCCCGTCACCACGAAGTGCATATTGATCCGGGTGAACACCTTCGGATCGACTTCTGCACGCTCGGCCTGAAGCTTGACCTCACACCCAGCGACCTCGTGGCGGCCGCGTTTGAGGATCAGCACAATATCGAAAGCCGTACAGCCGCCAGCACCCGCCAACAGCAATTCCATCGGCCGCGGTGCGAGATTGCGCCCACCCGCTTCCGGTGCTCCATCCATGCAAACCAGATGACCGCTACCGGTCTCGGCAACAAAGCTCATCCCCTCATGCCAGCGAACAGTGCATTCCATTCGTTTAACTCCTTGAAACGACAATCGGCATTCTAGCTGCGACCCGAATTGATCAATGCTGCAGCGCACAATCCTTGACTCAGTTCAGCTTGCTGAAAGCGTTTTCACAAATTCGAATTCAGGTTACATCTGTCTTAAGTTGTTGGCTAACTTACTAATAACCAATGCAATCATATGTTTTCACTCTAAACAGAGTGGCTATGTTCATACCTATGGCGCAACGCACTAATAATTCTTGCATTGCGAAAAATTCTATGTGAAAATTTGTTCAAGTTAATACAGATTGAAACCGTAGCAATAGTTTCATTCTGTGTTTCACCCCTGTCTCCTCCACCCTCCTCCTTTGGTGTGGATTAAGCGCAACCCCAATCGGGTTGCGTTTTTTTTGGTGCGTCCAGAACCGTACCGAAAACCCGAAGAATCCATGGTCTTGTGTTTGACACAGAGGAGGGTAGCCGCTAACATTCGCGGCCTCGTGTGGGTCGGTAGCTCAGCTGGTAGAGCAGCGGACTTTTAATCCGTTGGTCCCGAGTTCGAATCTCGGCCGACCCACCACAATATCAATTGGAGCAATCCGGGCTGTTAGCTCAGTTGGTAGAGCAGCGGACTCTTAATCCGTAGGTCGAGTGTTCGAGCCACTCACAGCCCACCAAAATTCAAGCGGCCTCCAGCGATGGGGGCCGTTTTTCTTTCTTCGTCTATCGGCGCTATGTAACCCCTATGCAAGCAAATTTCATCGGTCTGCCCGCTAGCCCGCAGCCAATTCCTCGACGCGCCGTTTCCGTGTCGCCTTCGGCTTCTTGATGGTGACGCGAGGCTCCAGGCCAGCGACGGTCGCCATGTCGATCAGGCAATCCAGGGAGAACAGGTTGATCTTGCCGCGCATCAGGTCAGAGACGCGCGGCTGAGTGACACCGAACAAGGCTGCGGCTGCCGCCTGGGTCATGCCGCGCTGCTTGATGATGCCCTCAAGCTCCATCATCAGCGCCGACCTGGCGCGCATGCTGGCGGCCTGCTGCGGAGTGTCCTCGATGGCATCCCATACACTGGCGAATCGCTGTTCCTTGCTCATGGCTGCTCCTTTATCAAGTCCTTGAATCGTTTCCGGGCCAGCTTGATGTCCATCTCGCTGGTCTGCTGCGTTTTCTTCTGGAAGCAATGCAGGACATAGACCGCATCGGCCAGCTTCGCGAGGTAGATTACGCGGAAGGCGCCTGCCTCGTCCTGTATCCGAACCTCCTTCACGCCAGCGCCTACCGATTCCATCGGCTTCCAGTCGGTAGGCTCCCGGCCGTTCTGAACTTTTTCCATCTGGTAGCCGGCTTCCCGCACAACGAGCGCCGGGAACTTGCGCAGATCATCAAGCGAGCTTCCGCGAAAACGCAGTTCTTTCATGAGCGAGATTATATAAAACTTTGTATTTTCTGCAAGAGTAACACGGTATCAAAAACCCCGGCCGGAGCACTCTCACACGAACGTGTGTCAACAATCTCAAACCACAATGTTGTGCCGAGTTGTTTTTTGCATCCAAATAGCTCAATAGAATAGGCTCACAGCCGACCACAGCAGGAGTTTTCACATGCCACTTACCCCGCAGCCCAATCTCGAGCCTTACTGGATGCCCTTTACGCCCAATCGCGCATTCAAAAAGACGCCGCGCATCATCCACTCGGCCAAGGGCAACTACTACACCGACTCTACAGGCCGCCAACTGCTGGATGGGTTCTCGGGTTTATGGACGTCGGGGCTCGGTCACTGTCATCCCAGGATCGTTGCCGCTGTTCAGGAGCAGGTGGCCAAACTCGACTATTCGATGGCTTTCCAGGTTGGAAACGATAAAGCCTTTGCGCTGGCTGAAAAAGTGGTGGAACTGGCGCCGGAAGGGTTCAGCAGGGTGTTTTTCACCAACTCCGGCTCGGAGGCGGTCGACACTGCTTTGAAAATCGCTCTCGCCTACCATCGCGCCCGCGGCGACGGACAGCGCACCCGCCTTATCGGTCGCGAAAAGGGTTATCACGGCGTGAATTTCGGCGGCATGTCAGTTGGAGGCATTCCACCGAACCGCAAGGCCTTCTCCGCCGCTCTGCTGCCGGGCGTCGATCACATCCGGCACACCCACAGCCTGCCCGATATGGCCTTCTCCAAAGGGCAGCCAGGCTGGGGCGCACATCTGGCCGAAGATTTCGAGCGCGTGGTCCAGTTGCACGACGCGTCGAACATAGCGGCCTTGATTGTCGAGCCGGTGTCCGGCTCGGCTGGAATCATCGTCCCGCCACTGGGCTACTTGCAGCGCTTGCGAGAGATCTGCGACAAGCACGGCATCTTGTTGATATTCGACGAAGTCATCACCGCGTTTGGCCGGCTCGGTGCCGCTTTTGGTGCCGATCGCTTCGGTGTCATACCCGACATCATCACCACCGCAAAAGGGCTGACCAATGGCGTGATCCCCATGGGTGCCGTGCTGGTCAAGGAGTCGATTTATCAGGCGCTGATGAGCGGCCCGGAAAACCAGATCGAGTTATTCCACGGCTACACCTATTCCGGTCACCCGGTAGCCGCCGCCGCCGGGCTCGCCACGCTTCAAGTTTACGAAGAAGAAGGGAGCTTCGCCCAGGCCAAATCGATCGAAAACAAGTTCGAGGAATTGCTGCACAGCCTCAAAGGCGAGCCAAATGTCATCGACATCCGCAATATCGGCCTGATGGGCGGCGTCGAGCTGGCGCCGCGCACTGGAGCAATCGGTGCGCGCGGCTTCGAGGTATTCCTGAAAGCTTTCGAGGATGGCGTGGTGATCCGCAGCGCGGGCGACATCTTGCAGTTCTCGCCGATGTTCAATTCGACGACGGACGAACTGGAACGGATTGTCGAAACCGTGCACCGCGCGTTGCGCAAAATCGGGTGAGCAGTGTACACCGCGACTCCGGTTGTCCGAGGCAAGTACCAGAATGTTGTAAATGCAGCCCGAGGAACTGAAATTGGTCGTCTGCTGGCATTGATGCAGGAATTCAACCATAACGGGCTCAAAGATATCTTGAAACCGCTTCGGCAAAGTTCAGGGCATAGATAGCGCATGTCTGTTGACAACCAGATCGAGCCTCCGCAATCCTTTATGGCGATGTATGCCGCGCCCGGACGCAATCGGCCAAATGCCCCTCAAGAGGTCGTGTTGGGCCGCTATGAACAGTGCGAAGACATGGCCTGCACGCTAACCGAACATGCCCAGACGCTCGCGTTCAAAGAGAATTTCACCGAAGCTGAAGTCCTTGCCCGCTGCCATCAAGGCTTGCGTGATGATGCTTCGGACTTCAATGAGAAGGAAGCTGAGTGGGTCATTTGCAGGCTCGCCGAGCTGCTTGGATGGGACCCGTATCGCTGTGGATAGCGCTAGAGGTCCGTCAGCCGTAAATGCAATCCTGCGTTTGCGTAAAACTGGCCGTGGCCACTCCACCGCACAACCGCCGCGCGTGCGCCAATGACCCATCCGCCGACCATCATTCTGACGACGCTGAATGCGAAGTACATTCATCCGTCACTTGGACTGCGCTACCTGCTCGCCAATATGGGCGATCTGAAACCGCAGACCGTGATACGTGAATTCACCATTGCACGAAATGCTCAGGAGGTCGTCGATGCGTTGCTCGGCACGCTGGATGGACAGGCTCCATTCCCCGAACGAAAATCCTCCGGCCCGCAGATCATCGGCTTTGGCGTCTATATCTGGAACGTGTGCCAAACGCTAACCGTGATACGCCTGATCAAGGCGGCTCGTCCCGACATTACGGTGATATTGGGCGGACCAGAGGTTAGCCATGAGACCGATGACCAAGAGATCATCCGGCTCGCTGATCATGTCATTACCGGCTGGGGAGATCTGAGCTTTGCCAAACTCTGCAGAACCTTGCTGCGGGGTCCTAAACCGTTGATGAAAGTCATCGCTGGCGAGCAGCCCGATCTCAATCAGATTGTGCTGCCCTATGCGGAGTATTCCGACGCTGATTTGGCCAATCGCGTTGTGTATGTCGAGGCATCGCGAGGGTGTCCATTCAAATGCGAGTTTTGTTTGAGTGCTTTGGACAAGACGGCCTGGGCGTTTGATCTTGATCGCTTCCTGAGGGAAATGGATCGCCTTTACCAACGCGGGGCGCGCAATTTCAAGTTTATCGACAGGACGTTTAATCTCAAGATTGATATTGCCGTGCGCATCCTGCAGTTCTTTCTTGACCGGCTGACTGCCCCGAGCAGCACTGCATCCAGTGCCGGTTTGTTTGTGCATTTTGAAGCGGTGCCAGATCATCTGCCTGACTCGCTCAGGGCATTGATTGCACGATTCCCACCCGGCGTACTTCAATTCGAGGTGGGGATTCAGACCTTCACGGTTGAGGTCCAGCAGCGAGTCTCGCGCAAGCAGGACAATGACAAGACCGATGCCAATTTGCGCTGGCTGGTCGGCGAGTCCAATGCCAATGTGCACACTGATTTGCTGTTTGGCCTGCCCGGCGAATCACTGGCGAGTTTTGCGCAAGGGTTTGACCGTTTGTATGCCTTGGGTCCGCACGAGATTCAACTTGGTATCCTGAAGCGATTACGCGGTACCACGATCACCCGGCACGCTACTGAATACCGCATGGTCTTCGACACCGCTCCGCCCTATTCGCTGCGCGAATCCAGCACTGTCGATGCCTCAACAGTGCAACGCGTTTCTCGATTTGCTCGGTACTGGGACCTGGTCGCCAACTCGGGAAGGTTCCGGAAGACCTTGCCGCTACTTCTGAATGAAAATGGTCCCGATTGCGAGGATGGCGGCGCGGGTGCCGGGCCGAGTGCAATCGGGTCGCCATTCCAGGCGTTTCTGGGCTTTTCAGACTGGCTATGGCAACGCACGGAAAAAACCAGTGGCTTGTCCCCGGAGTTCCTGGTGGATGTCCTGTTCGACTATCTTTGCAGCAGATGCGACCTACCGAGTTCGACGGTTAAGGAGGCCCTGCTGGCCGACTATCTGGGTAGTGGTGCACGCGGCAGTCCATTGTCCTTGAGGGAGCATTTACCGAAACGCGATCCGCCGCTGCAAAATCGACCGATGGTGAAAATCGAGGTGGCAAGAAAATCGTAAGGGCAGTTTTGATGTTTAGATCCGGGCGGTACCGGTCAAATATCAACATCCGTTGCACGCCGACGTGGCCTGGTCAGGCCGAGGGAAAATGCCCCGCTGGGTGACTGCCTGGCTCGATGAGGGTGGGGCGTTGCAAGCGTTGGCTGTATAGCGCCGTGCAGAACGTTGAACTGAAAGACCTTGTTATTTAAAAGGAATATCTCTACATTTGCCCATTTGTGGGCAAGGCTGGCGGAGGAACTGGCGAAGGGGAGGAAGCGGGAGGAGTTTCTGGTGGGGTGAATGGATTTGTCAACGCGATAGCGTCGCCTGTCCGGATTGCCTCTGCACAGATACCCGTGATAGTATTACCTTGTATTACATTGAGGTGAATATGGAAGCTACATCGGTTACCAGCAAGGGACAGGTCACAATCCCCAAAGAGGTTCGACAGCAATTAGGCATTCGGCAGGGCAGTCGCATCGAGTTCGCCGTGGTCGACAATCATGTCGAAATGCGCGTCAAGAGCTCGCCCACAGGTGTCCCGGATAGCGGCTTTGGCATGCTGAAAAGCCGCCGTGCTGCCGTGCCGGCGGACTTCGACCCGGCGACGCTGCTCAAGCGATGATTGGCCTGGACACAAATGTTCTCGCCCGTTACTACGTTGAGGACAAGCAGGATGCCGAAGCGGGTCGCCAGCGGACGACGGCACGGCGGCTGATCGAGTCCGGTCGACCGCTGATGGTGTGCAAGACGGTAATCCTTGAACTCGAGTGGGTTCTGCGCGGCTACTACGGCTTTGCGCAGGACGACGTGGTCTCGGTCCTGCGACATTTGTTGGCGCTGTCGCACGTTACCATCGAAGACCGCGACACGGTGGAGCACGCATTGTCGCATTGCGATGCAGGGATCGATCTTGCCGACGCGTTGCATCACGCGAGCTACCGGGCCTGTGCCAGCATGGCTTCGTTCGACGATCGCAAATTTGCAAGACGCGCGAAAAAGATGGGGCTGGCACCGGCAGTGATCGTGCCAACCGGCGCATAGCCATGCTGCTGCCAAATATCGCAAAGGCCAGCATCGATCAGAAGAAACTGGCTGACTATGTGCTGAATGCCAGCCACCCGGAAGGGAGGCACAAGGCTCGAGTGTTTCTCTCGGCGCTGGGGCTTACGGCAGCAGACGCTGAGTGGTTGGGTGCCTATTGGAAATACCGCGTCGGCGATTGGCGCATCATTTGTGACATTCAAGATCGCCGCATCGTTGTCCGCGTCCTGCGAATCGGCAACCGACGCGACGTGTATCGATAGCAAGGCGTTTGATGAGGTCACCCCGCCCATTTACTGCTGGTACGCGGCCCGATTCATACGTATGATCATGCGTATCAATGTACCGGAGGAGCGATTTCATGCAAGCACATTTTGACCCTGCCGCCCGCAAAGGCCGCCTGTCGCTATCGATCAATCAGGATCTGTTGGATCGCCTTGAACCTTACAAACAGCAGGTTAATCTCTCGGCACAGGCCGAGCAGTTGTTTGCGCGAATGCTCGAAGAACTGGAGAATCGCGATTGGGCGGATCGTAACGCCGCAGCACTGACAGCGCATGGCCGGGATATCGCCGCGACCGGCCTGGCGGGAACAGAATTCGAGCGGATCTGACGCGTTGGCGCAGTTTCAAATCTACCCGAATCCCGGCACGAAAAAGAACGAGATACCGTACCTCGTTGCCGTGCAGAACGATCACATCTCGAGCCGAACCGGGGCGACGGTCGTTATACCGCTGCGCGCTAATGCTCATCCGGTGGAAATCCTGGCCCCTATGATTGAAGTCCCAGGCCAAGGGCTGTTCGTGCTCTCCACGGACGAAATTTTCGCCATTGATGCCATCCGCCTGAAGGCTCCAATCGGAATATTGAGTCTCGTTGATCGGGCCAAGATCAAGCCAGCCATAGATAAGGTAATTGGCGAATACTGATCCGTTCTCAGACCAAAAATCCAGCTGAATTGCCTGTTCCGTAACTAACGTCGCCTGATTCAACATCCAAACAAAACCCATGAAACAGATCTTGCAAAGTTTGAAGACCGGCGCCACTGAAGTGGCCGAGGTTCCCTGCCCGTCGGTCGGTCGTGGCAAGTTGCTGATCGGCACCTTGCTTGACTTGGTCCATCCTTAGTGCAAACATTGGACATCATTGTCCATTGTTTGTATATTTCGGCATGCACTATTCCGTCAAAGACAAGCTTGTAGCCAAGGTGCGGGCCTCGAAGGCTCCTGTGTTTTTGCGCGGCGATTTTGCTCAACTCGGCCACAGCCGGCAGGTATCGCGTGCCTTGACCGAACTGGAGCGCGAGCGAATTCTGGTGCGCGCGGGGTATGGCGTCTACGCGAGGCCCGTGGCCGAGATAACGGTTGATCAACTGGTGTCGGCCGTTAAGGCGCGACTCGGCAGGCGCGTCAATCGTTTGGTCACGTTCGGCGATACGACCGTTCAGGTGGGTGTCAGGTCAAAGGGGCGCCGGAATGCGCAAGCGCAGCTCGATTCGTTCAAGCTGGAGCTGGCCCAAGATGTATTGAGGGCGGTGGATATGGCTACCCTGCGCCGTCGCAGTCTGGCGAACCTTGAACGCTGGCGCAAGAATGGATCGTGGTGCAGCGCCTTCGCCGAATGGCATGAACTGATGACGCGTGGCAGCGATGCGGAAGTGGTAGCGGCGATGACCGGCTCTGATGAGACGGCGAACCGGCTGCGGCAGTCAGCACCCTATGTCGGACTGCTGCCCCGGAAGAGCGCGGATCACCTGAATGAAACGTAGCGAACTCGAACATCTGCTTCGTGCGGCCGGCGAGATTATCGACGAACGGCAATTCATCGTGATTGGTTCGCAATCGATTCTCGGCAAGTACCCCGACGCGCCGGAGGAGCTGTTGCGGTCGCGCGAGGCCGACTTTATTGCAAAAAACCGGCCGGAGCGCACCCGGATGCTCGAAGCGATTGGCGAGGCGTCGCGCTTTTACGAAACGTATGGCTACTATGTCGATCCGGTCGACAGCCGCACTGCGATTCTTCCCAAGGACTGGAAGTCGCGCCTGGTCAACATTTCCACGCCGGGCACAAACGGTGTGACGGGACTGTGTCTTGACCCTCATGATCTGTTCATATCCAAGATTGCTGCATGGCGAGACAAGGATATTGAATTTGCCAAGGCCATGATCGGGCATGGCATGGTCGACAAGGATCGGCTGCTTGCACTGGCCACCAAGGTCCCGAATCCCGAAGACGACCTGGGCCGCGCTGCACGGATTGCCGCGCGTATCGGGCGTTTATACGCTGATCGCGAGCGGTAGCGATGATGACGTCGGCTCAGCAGAATATTCCAACCCTGCAACGAGAGAAAATCCTGCTGAATTGGCTATTCCGGAACGCATCTCCACCAAATAAAAAAATGAGAATCCATGAAACACATACTGCAAAGCCTGAAGACAGGCGCCACTGAAGTCGCAGATGTGCCCTGCCCGGCGGTCGGGCGCAGCAAGTTGCTGATCGGCACTACAACTACCCTTGTGTCGGCAGGCACCGAGCGGATGATGATCGAGTTCGGCAAGGCCGGCTGGATAGACAAGGCGCGCCAGCAACCGGACAAGGTGCGCATGGTGCTCGACAAGATCAGGACAGACGGGCTGATGCCGACGGTGGATGCGGTGTTCAACAAGCTCGATCAGCCGCTGCCCTTGGGCTACTGCAATGCCGGTCGGGTGCAAAAAGTCGGCGCTGGCGTGACGGCGTTTGCGACGGGTGATCGGGCTGGCGACGGTGCAGTTGCTGCGGGCGCAGGGCTGTCGCGTGCTGGGGCTGGATTTCGATGCAGACAAACTCGCTTTGGCTGAAAGTTTTGGCGCCGAGGTGGTGAACCTCGCGGCCGGTGATGACCCGGTAGCCGCCGCACAGCGATTCTCGCGCGGGCTTGGGTCGATGCGGTGCTGATCACGGCCTCGACCAAGAGCAACGAGCCGGTTCATTAGGCAGCACAGATGTGCCGCAAGCGCGGCCGCATCGTGCTGGTCGGGGTCAGGGAAGAGCTGGCGGCTTTGGCACGGGCACGGGGGTTCGAGCTCGACGACATATTGACCTCACCTGAATTTGCATGCCGACATTCTTCAGTAGCGGCAGAGCCGAAGCAAGTGCTTCGCCGGGCGGTACCGGTCAAATATCAGCATCCGTTGAACGCTGATCTGGCGTGGTCAGGACGAGGAAAAACGCCGCGCTGGGTGAGTGCCTGGGTGGGAGAGGGAGGGACTCTGCAAGAATTGCTGGTGTAGCGGCTTGCCGAAAAACCTTGACAATATTATGGAATATTTCTAAATTAGCCCACTTTTGGGCGAGAGCAATCGTGGCTCGTCCGAACCTAAACCATACGCTTGCTACCCATGACACCCAGCGACCAAGTCCATTTTCGTATCCTGCGCGCGATTCAACTGAATCCTAAGATTACCCAGCGTGAACTCGCGCGACTGCTTGGCGTCAGCAAGGGCAAAACACACTATTTGCTGGCGGCCCTGGTTGAAAAGGGCATGCTCAAGATGGGTCATTTTGGTAAGACCGAAGGCAAGCTGGGCAAGGTGGCCTACCTCCTCACTGCGGCAGGCGTAAAAAACCGTGCCGCACTGACTCGCGACTATCTGGCTCGCAAGGAGGCGGAATATCTGGCCTTGCTGACGGAGATAAAAACCCTGCGCGAAGAGGAATCGGCATTGCCAGATGGCCTTGCGTTGGCATCGAAGCGCGACAAATGATGATCTATCGCCACACCGCCGTCTCACCAGCGCCGACTTTTCATGCCGCGCCGTTTTGGCAATGTCATAGCCTTGCAAAATTCCAGGCCTTTCCAGCTTTTAAGACGCAAGCTCTGTAAAGCCCAAACATGCCACTACCCAAAGACCTCAAAATCGCCATCATCGGCCTCGGCTATGTTGGTTTGCCGCTAGCGGTTGAGTTTGGCAAGAAATATCCCGTTATCGGCTTCGACATCAAGCAGGGCCGAATCGAAGAACTCAAATCCGGCCACGACAGCACGCGCGAAACGGAGCCTGCTGAACTGGCAGAAGCCAAGCAACTAAGCTTTACCGCTGATGCCGAACGACTGCGCAGCTGCAACATCTTCATCGTCACCGTGCCCACCCCGGTCGATAGCGCTCACCGGCCCGATCTCACGCCGCTGATCAATGCCTCCGAAACAGTTGGCAAGGCCATGCCCAAAGGCGCCGTCGTCATCTACGAATCCACCGTTTATCCGGGTGCCACAGAAGAAGTCTGTGTTCCCTTGCTTGAAGAGCATTCCGGGCTCAGCTTCAACCGCGACTTCTTCGCCGGTTACAGCCCCGAACGAATCAATCCCGGCGACAAATTGCATCGACTGCCTAGCATCGTCAAAGTCACCTCCGGCTCCACACCGGAAATCGCCGACTTCGTCGACGCCCTCTACCGCAGCATCATCACCGCCGGCACGCACAAGGCCAGTTCCATCAAGGTGGCCGAGGCCGCCAAGGTGATCGAGAACACCCAGCGCGATCTCAATATCGCCCTGATGAACGAGTTATCCCTGATATTCCAGCGCCTGGGCATCGATACGCTTGAAGTCCTCGAAGCCGCCGGCAGCAAATGGAACTTTCTGCCCTTTCGCCCCGGTCTGGTCGGTGGCCACTGCATCGGCGTCGATCCGTACTACCTGACCCACAAGGCGCAGGAAATCGGCTACCACCCGGAAGTTATTCTTGCAGGCCGCCGCATCAACGACAGCATGGCCGACCATGTCGCCGACGAAGTCATCAAGCTGATGACCCGGCGCAAGATTCAGGTGGTCGATTCCCGAATTCTGGTGCTGGGCCTCACCTTCAAGGAGGGCTGCCCCGATTTACGCAATACCAAGGTCATTGACGTCGTACGAGGGCTCACCAGCTACCACGCCCAGGTCGACATCTACGACCCGTGGATACAGGCTACCAACTCTCATATTTCCGACATGATGACATTTATCAGACATGTGAAACGTCCGGTCTGAAGATTATTGATACCCGGCGACATACGGTTGGAATTCCATTTGGGGACCGTTTCTGGCCACGAGGAAACTATTGGATCGAGAAACGGTTTGTTGGTTGGGCAAATACCCATGGTGCCGAAGCGCTCTACCTTCTGGCACAGGCTGCCTGACTCTTGAAGATTACGACTACCCATACTACCGAGCGTAGAACGGTTTTTATCGACGCCCATTCTGCCTTGCAAGGCGGTGGCCAAACCTATCTCATCAATCTCTTCAAGTTCATTCCGCCGAGCGTGCGGAATGAATGCAGAATCGTGGTTCTAATCCCCCACGGTAGCGAGCCGATTTTTCGATTTGGTGATGATGTCGAAGTCACGTCGTACGCTTCTGCGTCGCGTGGTGTCATGTTTCGCCTGATTTGGTCGAAGCTGTTTCTGCCAACGCTGCTGAAGAGGATGAAGGTAGACGTACTGTATTGCCCCGGGGGTTTTGTTTCGGCTTTTGGAGCCTGGAAAACGGCTGTCGCCTTTCGCAATATGCTGCCATTCAGCCCGGCGGAACGAAAGCGCTATCCCTTGGGTTATATGCGGATCAGGCTAGCTATATTGCACTGGGTTCAGGCGAGGTCATTTAGGCGTGCCAATCTAGTGATTTTTATTTCACTGTTCGCCAAGTCGGTCATCGACCTAGTGGTTGGTCAGAGAGTCGGTACCTCCAAGGTGATTCCTCATGGCATTTCTAGCCGGTTTCGTATTCCTGCCAAAAAGCCGTCAGAGCTTGAGTTGCCGGATCAATATGTCTGCTATGTATCCATCCTCGACGTATATAAAGCTCAACTTGAGGTTATCAAGGCTTGGCATCTGCTCCGATCTCAGAGGCAGGTTGAAGCGAAGCTTCTGCTCGTTGGGCCATCGAACGGCCAATATGGTATTCAGGTGGCTGAACTAATCAAAAAACTCGCTTTACAGAACGAAGTCATAATCGTTGGCAACGTGGCCTACGATGATCTGCCTGGCCTTTACCAGCGCGCTATGATTAATTTATTCGCATCTTCCTGCGAAAATTGCCCGAATATTCTGCTTGAGGCATTGTCTTCCGGGCGGCCGGTGCTGAGTTCCGACTACCAGCCAATGCCGGAGTTTGCTGCCGACGCTGCACTATATTTCGACCCCTACTCGCCTGAAAAACTGGCCGTTCAACTGGCGCGACTGCTGGATGACCCGGCGCTTCAAAAACGTATGGGGCAGCGCGCAACGTTGCGCTCGGCTGAGTTTCAATGGGAGGCGTCAGCCCGCAATACGTGGTTTGCGCTGCGCGATCTTGCCTATGATGTAGCAAATTTGGACGAAGGTGCGGCGTAACAACTATGTGTGGAATCGGCGGCTATTCAGGAGCATTTGATCCGGACCTGTTGGGCGAGATGAATCGCGTGATGGCTTATCGCGGGCCGGACGATGAGGGCATCTGGTTTGATCAAGGTGCGGGCATCGGTCTTTGTCATCGGCGGCTGTCGATTATCGATCTGTCACCGTTAGGCAAGCAGCCCATGTGGGACGTGGCCCACCGCGCCGCCATCGTTTTCAATGGTGAGATATATAACTATCGTGCACTGAGGGAAGAACTGCTGGCACAAGGTGTTGTGTTCAGCAGTCAGACCGACACTGAAGTGCTGCTGCACCTCTATCTGCGCGATGGCGAGGCGATGCTGCCGCGCCTCAATGGCATGTTTGCATTTGCGATATGGGACGCGCGTAACCAGTCACTTTTCCTCGCGCGCGATGCAATGGGTGTAAAGCCGCTGTACTACACGGAAACTCCCTCGGGATTTGTGTTTGCCAGTACCTTGCAATGCATCTTGTGTGAGGATTCAGTGTCTCGGTCACTGGATTCAACAGCGATATTTGACTATCTCACTCTACTCTACGCGCCAGCTCCGAGAACGATGCTCGGTGCAGTCTCAAAACTTGAGCCAGGTCACTCGCTGATAGTACGCAAAGGGCGCATTCATCGTCAATGGAAGTGGCTGGATCTGCCGATCGACGTAGCTCCTTTTGTTGGTAACGAACAGGCTGCCGCTGCCGCCTTACGCGAAAGGCTCGAAACTGCCACCGCGCGGCAGATGGTAGCCGACGTACCAGTGGGCGCCTTTCTTTCAGGCGGCTTGGATTCCAGTTCGCTGGTCGCCTACGCCAGTAAATATGCACGCGATTCAAAGTTGGAATGTTTCACGATCGGTTTTGAGGGCAAAGACTGGAATATTGAAGGCATGACTCAGGATCTGCCCTACGCGAGAGCTGTTGCGAGCCATCTTGGAGTCAATTTGAATGTTGTAGTGGCTGGCTCTGAGATCGTGGATCGGCTTTACGAGATGATTTATCATCTCGATGAGCCACAGGCAGACCCGGCGGCACTGCATGTCAGAGCGATCTGCGGATTGGCCCGCGAGCGGGGAATCAAAGTGCTGCTCTCGGGGGCCGGAGGCGATGACCTGTTTTCGGGTTACCGGCGTCATGATGCGCTGATGGCGGAGCGCTATTGGTCTTGGCTACCTATGGGCGTCCGTGAAATGCTCGCATTCTTCGGTCGCGAGGCCACGCCTAATTCGCCGATCAAGCGGCGGCTGGCCAAAGTATTTTCACTGGCAGATCGTAATCAGGACGAGCGCATAGCGAGCTATTTTCACTGGATTGATCCGCTATCACGCAATCATCTGTTGAGCAGTCCGCTGCGAGCGCAATTGATTGATCAGATCAATCGCATTCCACTACTGGATATTCTCAAGCAGTTGCCCCAAGGGATGCATCCGCTCAACAAGATGCTCTATCTTGAACAGAAGCATTTCTTGACAGACCACAATCTGAATTACACCGACAAGATGAGCATGGCCGAGTCGGTGGAGGTGCGCGTACCGTTTCTTGACCCTGACTTGGTCGCATTTTCCTGGTCGCTGCCATCTGCCATGAAACATCGATACGGAGAAGGCAAGTGGATTTTCAAGAAAGCCATGGAGCCGATCCTGCCGAGGCGTGTTATCTATCGACCAAAGACGGGGTTTGGGGCTCCGTTGCGTAGGTGGTTGCACCATGAACTGATCGAAGTCGTTAGACAACACCTCTCCGATGAGTCGATCCGAGCTCGCGGTCTTTTTGATGCCGCAGGGGTGCGCCGTTTGATTGCGATGGATAAGGCGGGAAAGGTGGACGGTGCCTACCGGCGGGTTGCCCGTGGTGTTTCCGGTGCATCCACGCACTGCCAAGAATCTGAACGAGTTGGCGGGGCAGATACCGGGCATGCATTACGTCGATCCGCAGGGCTACCTGGAATTCAATTATTTGGTGAAGCACGCCAAAGGTGTGATCACCGATTCGGGCGGCATTACTGAGGAAACGACAGTGATGGGTGTGCCCTGCATGACACTGCGCGACAGCACCGAGCGGCCGGAAACGGTTTCGATAGGAACCAATGAACTGATCGGCACCGATCCGGCAAAACTTGGCCCGGCACTGGCGCGCTTGATGGCGGGGCAGTGGAAGAAGGGTGGTATTCCAGAAAAGTGGGATGGCAAGGCGGCGGAGAGGATAGTCGAGGAGTTGGAGAAGCTGTTGGAGGGCTAACGTAATTTCAAGGAGGAAGGTGACATGGCTAGCTACAAGGAACTGAAGGCGAAGGCGGAAGAGTTGATGCGACAGGCCGAGGTTGCGCGAAAGGCCGAGGTTGCGGCAGTGGTTGCAGAGATCAAATCAAAAATGGCGGAGTACGGCATCACTGTTGCAGATCTTGGCGCCGGTGTAAAAAAGCCATCGACTCGCGCTGCGGCCACCGTCAAGTATCGCAACCCTGCCACAGGCGATGCATGGTCCGGTCGCGGCCGGCCGCCGCACTGGCTGGCGGAGGAACTGGCGAAGGGACGGAAGCGGGAGGAGTTTCTGGTGGGGTGAGGGGGTGACTTGGTGGGGCCGACTTTAGTCGGCCGAATTGTTCGTGGCGGACTTGAAGTCCGCCCTACAGCCCCCTACAGCCGCTTACAGCGCTCTGTCGCGCCGTATCACCAGCACCGACTTTCAAAGGTAGTGAGATGGAACTCATGCGACATCAGAACCGGCCCCGTTTGATTGGACTCAATTACCGCAAAAACACTTTTACGCTACACTTGCCACAAGGAGAAAAGCATCATGGCGGAAAAAGTTGAAAATCTTATGCTTGAACACCTGAAGCGATTTCAGGCTGGGCAGGAACGCATCGAGCAAAAGCTGGACGAAGTGATTTATCGCCTTGGACAGCTTGAGGTCGGTATTGCAGCTGTGCGACGCGATGTTGCCCACGGCGACGAGTTTGACGCTGGGTTGAGTGTCCGATTCGATAACATAGCCAAGCGCATGGAAAGAATCGAGAAGCGCTTGGAACTCGCCAATTAGCTTTCCGGAATATATGCGAACAAAAGCCCGCGATTGCGGGCTTTTGCTTGGGTCGAATTGAGCACACCATCAGACCCTCGGCCGACTAGAGTTGGCCCCACGAGAGGTGGCAGAGATTCCGTAGGGCGTTTTGTAGGGCGGACTTCAGTCCGCCACCTCGATTTCGAAAACACATTGCCGCCTGATCAAAATAAAATTCCATGAAACAGATTCTCCAAAGCCTCAAAACAGGCGCCACCGAAGTCGCGGATGTTCCCTGTCCGGCAGTCGGCCGTGGCAAGTTGCTGATCGGCACCACACGTACGCTGGTCTCGGCGGGAACCGAGCGGATGATGATCGAGTTCGGCAAAGCTGGCTGGATCGACAAGGCGCGTCAGCAACCGGACAAGGTACGCATGGTGCTCGACAAGATCAGGACAGACGGCCTGATGCCGACGGTGGATGCGGTGTTCAACAAGCTCGATCAGCCGCTGCCGCTAGGCTATTGCAACGCGGGCCGGGTGCTGGAAGTCGGCGCTGGCGTCACGGCGTTTATGGTTGGTGATCGAGTGGTTTCCAACGGCAAACATGCCGAAGCGGTGAGTGTGCCGGTGAACTTGTGTGCCAAAGTGCCGGATGCCGTGTCTGACGAGGACGCCGCCTTTACCGTGGTCTGTGCTATCGCCCTGCAGGGCATACGTTTGGTGGCGCCGACTTTGGGCGAAGCGGTGGTGGTTACTGGATTGGGGCTAATCGGGCTGGTGACGGTGCAGTTGTTGCGGGCGCAGGGCTGCCGGGTGCTGGGCTTGGATTTCGATGCCGACAAACTTGCTTTGGCTGCGAGCTTTGGTGCTGAGGTAGTGAATCTGGCAGCTGGCGAAGACCCGGTTGCCGCAGCGCAGCGCTTCTCGCGCGGACGCGGAGTGGACGCGGTGTTGATTACCGCCTCGACCAAGAGCAACGAGCCGGTGCACCAGGCGGCACAAATGTGCCGCAAGCGTGGCCGCATCGTGCTGGTCGGGGTGACGGGGCTGGAGCTTTCGCGTGCGGACTTCTTCGAGAAGGAGCTGACCTTCCAGGTGTCATGCTCCTATGGGCCGGGGCGCTATGACCCGAGCTATGAAGACAAGGGCAACGACTACCCGGTCGGCTTCGTACGCTGGACCGAGCAGCGTAATTTTGAAGCGGTGCTGGATATGATGGCCGACGGGCGACTGGACGTAAAGCCGCTCATCTCGCATCATTTCCCGATCGACGATGCAGAGCAGGCTTACGCTTTGGTGGGAGGGTCGCGATATTCGTTTCTTATTTCTTGGCGACGGTGCCAACAAACAGAAGCTGGTGGCGCAGGCGAAGGACATGGGCCTCAACAATGTGGTGTTTGTGGACTCGGTGCCGAAGGAGCAGGTGGTGCGCTACTGGTCGCTGCTGGATGTGTCGATTATCCATTTGAAAAAGACCGAGTTGTTCACCACTGTGATCCCCTCAAAGCTTTTCGAGTGCATGGGCATGGGCATTCCGGTGCTGCATGGGGTGGCCGGAGAGTCGGCGGAAATTGTCGAACGTGAAGGCTGCGGGCAATTATTCGAGCCGGAGAATGCAGATGCTTTGAGCCGAGGGTTGCTGATGCTAAAGGTAGACGGGGCGTTGAGAGACGGCTATCGTCAGAAGGGACTCTCCGCTGCCGGTCGGTACGACCGGAAAGAACTCGCACTAAGTATGCTGTGCGAGATTGAGTTTGCCAAATAGACAATACCCGGCCGAAGTAGGGTACGCTCACACAGGCACTAAAGGAATTGGAGGCAGAGGGCATCAAGCTGACGCCAGAGCAACTGGCTGGCTTCAGTCCGTATTGCACACTTCATCTCAATCGCTTCGGACGCTACGAGCTAAATGATCGCCAACCGCCGCCCTTAGACTACGGAGTCGGGTTTGACCTCTAGGCCTGGTGCGGGTTTCCGGGCGATCTTACGCATTTACGAAGGAATCCTTACGCCTACCCAAGTAGGGCGCTTAGACTAAGACGCGGGAAATCGCGCAACGCCGACGGCGACTAAAGCACCCGCGGCACTCATCCGACTACCGACATCGGTGAAGCCGTCGATGGGCAGTTGGCAACCTTGGCAATGGTGTATCAAAGCGCAGGACAAGAGGAGAATTTGGGGTTTGAGGCGCAGTGGAACGGAAAACCGGGTTAAGCCCTTGTCATTCTATTGGGGATGGCGACACTACACCCAGTTCTCCAGGATTAGGGGGGCCTCGATCCGCTCAAAATGCCGGCTGTTGTTTGTGACCAATACTGCACCGGCCGACAGGGAATGGGCGGCGATCATCATATCCATTTCTCCGATCGGCTGCCCTGTGCTGACGAGCTGATGGCGGATAGTGGCATACCAGTCTGCAGCCTCCGCATCCCACGGCAGGATGCGAACGATTTTTAGAAACTGGCTCACCGCCAAATGCAAACGATGATCGGTCGGCAATCGCTTCAAACCATATTGCAACTCTGCCCGCGTCATCACCGAGATACAGACCATCGATGGCACGAGGACAGCCAGCTTATCTTCAATGACGCGTGACTTCCCCTTGATGAGATAACTGGCTGTATCGGTATCCAGCATGTGCAGCATGGCTAACGGCCTTCCTTGCTGTGCGGTGGAATGTCGTCGTCAAAGATGCCGCGCTCTGTCAGCAACACATTAAGTGGCCGTTCGGCCATGAAGTCGGCTGGCACCTCGACTGAATGCAGCAGCTCAAAGAAGTCATTCCATGTCTTGGCACCTGGCCGTTTAGATATCACCACGTCACCCGTCGCATCGTCGCGAGTGACATACACTTCGTCGCCATCGAAGCGAAACTCCAACGGAAGACGAACCGCCTGACTGGCGCCATTCTTGAACAGTTTGGCAATGCGTGTCTCGATCATCATGGTTCTCCTCGTAGAAGGCTACCGGGTATATATAGCAGTATATACTCTACAGTTGGAGATGGCCAACTTTTACCCACGCCTATCCAATATACATGGCCAAATAGGTGGTCGCCCAAACGGAAAAAGGCGATGCGAATGGCCAAGAAAAAACAGGTAGGACAGGACATGTCCGAACCGGCAGAAATCATTCTGCCTACGCTCGAAATGTGGCGAGAAGGCCGAAAATGCTTGCTGGTAAAGGACTTGGTGCGCTCGGCGGGGATCGAACCCACAACCCCTGGCTTCGGAGGCCAGTACTCTATCCATTGAGCTACGAGCGCGTTCGAGTCATTGCAACTCGGTGAGGGCAGTATTCATTTTATCGCGTCCTGAGCAAATGACCCCTGCCTTCGGAGGCCAGTACTCTATCCATTGAGCTACGAGCGCGCTGTGGATCGGCTTGAAGGGCCGAGCCGCATTTTACCGCCACCACTCGCCGGATTGGCTATACTCCGCGAGAAATCAGCCAACCTCACAGGATTACCTTATGTCAGCTTCTACAAACTCAGAGTTCAATTTTCAGAAAATCATCGCCTGGGGCCTGATCATCGCCATCGGCAGCATAGCCTTCGTACTGCTGGCGATATCGATCGCACGCATGGTACAGGGGAACAAGCCGCTTGATCCAGAAGCCGTCAATATGCGCATTGCGCCGGTTGCCGCCGTAAATCTGGCCGCGCCGGCAGCCGCCGCTGGGGCCGCGCGTAGCGGTGAGCAAATTTACAATGCAACCTGTGCTGCCTGCCATAACACCGGCGTCGCCAATGCGCCAAAGCTGGGTGACAACGCCGCCTGGGCGCCACGTATCGCGTTGGGCCTCGATGGCCTGCTGAAGTCGGCGATTGTCGGCAAGAACGCCATGCCACCCAAAGGTGGTTCGGATGCCAGCGATACCGAATTGGCTAGCACTATCGCTTACATGGCGAACAAGTCCGGCGCCAGTTTCGAGGAGCCTGCAGGAAAGTAATTTCCTTGCATGAAACAGCTTAAAGAAAGGCAAAAGGGACCGTTCGCGGTCCCTTTTCTTTTCAGGGTTTTGCTGAGAGCATCGCCCTCAGTTGTGCCGCCTTGGCGCGCGCGGTGCCGGCATCGGGCACGGTATTGCGCTGTTCCGCAGACCTTTGCGCCGACTCGCCCATCTCGACAATAAACCGGGAAACTTCGCGCGGCATCCATTCCCGGCCCTGTTTGCGCCGCTCGCACCAGCTAACCGTCAGGCTCGCCTGGGCGCGGGTGATGCCAACGTACATCAGGCGCCTCTCTTCTTCCATCTTTGCCGGCTCGAGCGAGTCGCGGTGCGGCAGCAGGCCTTCTTCGACTCCTACGAGAAATACGTGGCGAAACTCCAGCCCCTTCGCTGCGTGCAATGTAGCAAGTTGCACGGCGTCCTGCTCGCCCTCGTTCTTGTCCAGCATTGACAGCAGCGCGACCGACTGCGCCAGCTCGAGCAGGGTTTTGCTTTCTTCCTCGCCCTTCCTGGCCAGCCACTCGACAAAATCGCAAACGTTAGCCCATTTGGTTTGCGCCTCGGGAACATCGAGCGATTCGAATAGCCAGCTTTCGTAGCCAATGGCCCTGATCAGATCGTTAAGTACTTCACCGGCAGCTTCTTTGGCAGCACGCGCCTCGATGCGATTGATAAAGTCGCCGAACTCACGCAATGCGGTACGTGGCCGGGTGCTGAGTTCGGCGTCCAGCCCCGGCGCAAAGATGGTGGCGAACAGGCTCTGGTGGCTGCGCCCGGCGGCGCGCCCGAGCCCTTCCAGTGTGGTGCCGCCGATGCCTCGCTTGGGCGTGGTAACGGCGCGGATGAAAGCCGGGTCGTCATCCTGATTGGCGAGCAGCCGCAGATAGCAGGTGATGTCCTTGATTTCGGTGCGCTCGAAAAAGGATTGCCCGCCCGAGATGACATAAGGAATGCGCTGCGCGCGCAACTGCTTCTCGATGGCTCGCGCCTGATGGTTGCCGCGATAGAGGATGGCGTAGTCGGAGAACTTGGTGCGCCGCTCGAAGCGGTGCGCGGACAAGCGTGACGTCACCCACTCGGCCTCGTGGTCGCCGTCGCGACAGGTCTGGATATGTATTGCCTCACCTTGCCCATGCTCTGACCAAAGCTTCTTTTCGAACAGTTTCGGGTTGTTGGCAATCAGCGTGTTCGCGGCCGTCAGGATGCGGGCGGTGGAGCGATAGTTCTGCTCCAGCTTGACTACTTTCAAGCTCGGGTAGTCATCTCGCAACAAGCGCAGGTTTTCGCTGTCGGCGCCGCGCCAGGCATAGATCGATTGATCGTCATCGCCCACGGCGGTGAATGAATCGCGGCCCTGTGTCAGCAGTTGCAGCAAGCGGTACTGACCGCGATTGGTGTCCTGATACTCATCCACCAGTAAATGCCAGAGCCGGCTGCGCCAGCGCTGGGCAATTTCGTCATGCTCGCTGAAGAGTTTGACCGGCAGGCGGATCAGGTCGTCGAAATCAACGGCTTGATAAGCGCGCAGGGTGCGCTCGTAGTCCGCATAGAGCTTTGCCGCTGTCGCTTCAACTTCGTCGGCTGAGTCCTGCAGCGCCGTCTCCGGATCAACCAGCATGTTTTTCCAGAGCGAAATGCGCGACTGCAATGCGCGCAGCCGGCCCTTGTCAATGTTGCCCGCGAGCTCCTGAAACAGCGCCGTGGTGTCGGCCGAATCAAGAATGGAAAAGCCGCGCTTGAGGCCCACGGCGGCGGCTTCTTGTCTCAGGATGCGTACGCCCAGGGCATGAAAGGTACTGACTATCAGGCCTTCCGCACGAGCGCCGATCAGCTTGCCAACGCGCTCTTTCATCTCCTTGGCTGCCTTGTTGGTGAAGGTGATGGCGGCGATTTGCGATGGCTTGATGCCGTAGTCTTCGACCAACCAGGCTATTTTGTGGGTGATGACACGCGTCTTGCCGGAGCCGGCGCCTGCCAGCACCAGCAGCGGCCCATCAAGATGGCGTACGGCATCGAGTTGGGCGGGATTGAGTTTTACCATGGACGAAAGCACCAGCCGCGCCGCACTACCAGCGCCGACTTTTTAAAATTCAGCGCGGCCTGCCGCGCAATACCCTAGTCTGAACTGCGCTCAGAAAAGCGCGCCGAACACCTTCTTCGCCAGCTTGCCGGCCGCTTCTGCCGGGTTCTTGCGGATGGCCTTTTCTTCTTCGGCGATCATCAGATACAAACCGTCCAGCGTCTTCTGGGTTACATAATCTTCCAGGTGCGCGTCTTCCTCCCGCACCAGCCCGAACTTGGCGGCCTTGCCCGCCAGTTGATCGTATTTCTCTGCCAGCTTGACGCGGGCCATGGCCTTGCGAACGATTGGCTTGAACTTCTCTGCCAGCGGCGCCGAGGTTGTGCGGCGAAAATACTGCGTCGCCGAATCTTCACCGCCAGAGAGAATCCCCTTGGCGTCATCCACCGACATCTTCTTGATGGAATTCACCAACAGGGTTTTGGCCTGCGGTACTGCGGCTTCTGCCGCGCGATTCATCGCGTCAATCAACTCGTCAGCCTGCTTGTTCATGCCAAAACCTCGTAGCAGGCCTTCAATCTTTTGCACGCTTTCCGGCAGTGGAATCTTGACTTTTGGGTTGCCGAGAAATCCGTCCGGCTTGCCCAGCAAATCGACAGCCTTGCCGGCTCCCTGCGTCAGCGCCTCCTTGAGGCCGCGCCCGGCGTCCCTGCCCGAAATATCTGCCAGTGACAGCGCGCTGGCGGTGGTGGCCAGAAACAATCCGGCGAAAAAGCAGAGGATGCGGCGCATGGATGATTCTCCCTGATACGAATTTGTTGATGGACAACGCCACCGCCCGCAGGCGGTGGTGAATGAAGCGGCTAGCTTGTTGGCCGCAGTTCGCGACGCAGGATCTTGCCCACCGGCGATTTCGGCAGGTCGCCGCGAAACTCGATGTACTTCGGCCGCTTGTAGCCGGTGAGCTGCTCTTTGAGGAAGTCTTGCAAGGCACTCTCGGTAAGTTCCGGATCCTTCTTGACGATGAACAGCTTGACCACTTCGCCGGAATGCTCGTCGGGTACGCCAATCACCGCAGCTTCCAACACTCCCGGATGCATCATGGCGACTTCTTCCACTTCGCTTGGGAATACGTTGAATCCAGAGACCAGCACCATGTCTTTCTTGCGGTCGACGATGCGGGTCACGCCCTGCTCATCCATGATGCCGACATCGCCCGACTTGAAGAAGCCGTCGGCGGTCATGACGTTGGCGGTTTCCTCTGGGCGGTTCCAGTAGCCGGCCATGACTTGGGGGCCGCGAATGCAGATTTCGCCGGACTCGCCGAGTGGTACATCCTTGCCACTATCATCGCGAATGGCGATTTCAGTCGAGGGTACAGGCAGGCCGATGGTGCCGGTAAACCCGTTGAGGTTGGATACGTTGCAGGTGGCCACCGGCGCCGTTTCCGACAAGCCATAGCCTTCAACAATCGCGCTGCCGGTCAGCGCCATCCACTTGTCAGCCACTGCGCGCTGGGTCGCCATACCGCCACCGAGACTGATCTTCAAACTGGAAAAATCCAGCTTGGCGAATTCCGGGTTGTGTGCCAGCGCGTTGAACAAGGTATTGAGACAGGGGAACACGTTGAACTTGAAGGTCGACAATTCCTTGACGAAACCCGGTATGTCGCGCGGGTTGGGAATCAGCAGATTACAGGCACCGATGCGCACACCAATCATGTTGCAAACGGTCAGCGCGAAGATGTGATACAGCGGCAGCGCGCAGACAAAATTGATCTGGGTCGAGGTCTGGGCATCGCCCCTGGTATTAATCGCCGGTTGCAGCCATTCCTCAACCTGCAGCATGTTGGCCACCACATTCCGGTTCAGCAGGGTTGCGCCTTTGGACACGCCGGTGGTACCGCCCGTGTATTGCAGAAAGGCAACATCGTCGCGCGTTCGGGTCGCGGGCTTGAGCTTGAGCGCGCTGCCCTGCGCTACGGCATCATTGAAGCGCACCGACCCTGGCAGCGACCACTCGGGCACCATCTTCTTGACACGGCGCACGACGAAATTGACCAGAGTGCCTTTGAGGCCACCGAGCAAATCACCCATGGCGGCCACCACCACATGCTTCACCGGCGTGTTGGCGATGACCTTTTGTAGCGTGGTGGCAAAGTTTTCGATGATGATGATCGCCTCGGCGCCACTGTCCTTGAGCTGGTGTTCAAGTTCGCGCGGCGTGTATAGCGGATTGATATTGACCACTACATAGCCGGCACGCAGGATCGCCGCGATGCACACGGGATATTGCATGATGTTGGGCAGCATGATGGCGACGCGCCCACCGGGAGCGATGCCACGGGACTGGAGCCAGGCTGCAAGGCCGAGGGAATAGGTATCAAGCTGTCCGTAACTGAGCGTCTTGCCCATGCAGATGAAGGCGGTACGCGATGCGTACTTCTTCATGGACTCCTCCAGAACCTGTGACACGGTTTCGTACTGGCCGGCGTCGATCTCAGCCGGCACGCCAGCGGGGTATTGCTTGAGCCACAGCTTTTCCATTCGGAGTCTCCTTGGGTTTTGTTGTCGCCCATTATTGCATTAGCCATGGTTTCCGTCAGCGCGAAAGGGGCGCATTGGCCGGTTTGATAGGTGACAATCCGGCTTCTTCGCCATTCTGAATTGCCTGCCATGACCACATCCACGATTTACTACAACCCGAACTGCTCCAAATGCCGCGCAGCGCTGGCCTTGCTTCAGGAGCGGGGAATTGAGCCGAATGTTGTCGCCTATCTGGACCAGCCGCCGACGTGCGCTGAACTGACGGAGCTGCTCAATCAACTCGGCTTTGCCGATGCCCGTCAATTGATGCGCAGGGGCGAAGCCGAGTATGCAGCACTTGGCCTGGACGATCCGGGCCTGTCGCAGGAGGCGCTACTGGATGCCCTGGCGAAGCACCCGCAACTCATTGAGCGGCCGGTATTTGTTAACCAGGGTCGCGCGGTGATCGGGCGCCCACCAGAGAAGGTGCTGGATATTCTTTGAGTAGGGCATCACCCCGGTCGTTCGGGTAAAGCACGCCGTATCACCATCGCCGACTTTTGACGGCTTTCAGCTCACACCGGCGCCGTGGGCTTGCCGATCGGCATGGTAGCTCGAGCGCACCAGCGGCGCCGAGGCGGCGTGGGTGAAACCCATGGCCGTGGCTTCGCGCGCGTACATTTCGAAAATATCGGGATGCACATAGCGCAGCACCGGCAAGTGATGCCCGGAGGGCGCGAGGTACTGGCCGATGGTAAGCATCTCGACCTCATTGGCGCGCAGATCGCGCAGTGTGTCGAGAATTTCGTCGTCGGTTTCGCCCAGGCCCACCATCAGCCCCGACTTGGTCGGCACACCCGGCACCCGCGCCCTGAAGGCCTTGAGCAGCTCAAGTGAATTGGCGTAGTCGGCACCGGGCCGCGCTTGCTTGTAAAGACGCGGCACGGTTTCCATGTTGTGGTTCATTACGTCGGGCGGCGTCTTGGCAAGGATGTCGAGCGCAATATCCAGGCGACCGCGAAAGTCTGGCACCAACACTTCGATTTTTGTGCCCGGTGAATACTCGCGAATCTTCGCGATGCAATCGGCGAAGTGCTGGGCGCCGCCGTCACGCAGATCGTCGCGATCGACGCTGGTAATCACCACGTACTTGAGCTTCATCGCGGCGACGGTGCGAGCGAGCTTTTCCGGCTCATCGGTGGCCGGCGGCAAGGGCTTGCCGTGGCCGACATCGCAGAAGGGGCAGCGCCGGGTGCACAAGTCGCCGAGAATCATGAAGGTGGCCGTGCCGTTGCCGAAGCACTCGCCGATGTTGGGGCAGGCGGCTTCTTCGCACACCGTATGCAGTTGATGCTCGCGCAGAATCTGCTTGATCTCGCCGAAACGCGCCGCGCTGTTGCCGGCCTTGACGCGAATCCAGGCCGGCTTTTTCAGAACTGTTTCGGCCGGCACGATCTTGATGGGGATGCGTGCGGTCTTGGCCTCGCCTCGTTGTTTGGTCGTCATGATGTTGTTTTTTCCAGTTGCCGGATCAGGTGCTCTGCGAGCGCGTCGCCCGCCCGCGCAGTATCGCACTCGGTGCCAAAATCGCACAGCTGCGTCACCGCCATTCCCTCGTAGCCACAAGGGTTGATCGCACCATACGGTGTCAGGTCCATGTCGACATTGAGTGAAACGCCGTGATAGCTGCAGCCGTGCTTGATGCGCAGACCGAGTGCGGCGATCTTGGCCTTGCCGACATAGACACCGGGCGCACCTTCGAGTCGTGCCGCGTTGATGCCGTAGCCGTGCAACACGTCGACTACCGCCTGCTCGATGCGCCGCACCAGCTCGCGCACCGTGATCTGGCGGCGGCGCAGGTCGAGCAGCAGGTAGGCCACGACCTGGCCGGGACCGTGATAGGTTATCTGGCCGCCGCGATCAATCTGCACCACGGGGACGCCGATGTCCTTGAGCAAGTGCTCGGGCTTGCCTGACAAGCCCTGGGTAAATACCGGAGGGTGCTCACACAGCCAGAGTTCGTCGGCCGTGTCGTCGCTACGTGTCGCGGTGAATTCCTGCATGGCGGCGAAGGTCTCCGGATAGTCAACCCGGCCCAATCGCCTGATGATCACAGCACCACCTTCACCATCGGGTGGGCCGTAAGTTCGCGATATAAGCTATCAAGCTGCAACTGGGAAACGGCCCGTACGGTGCAGGTCAGCGAAAGATATTTTCCGGCACTCGAAGGGCGCATTTCGACCGTCGCGGCGTCGAAATCGGGGGCATGCCTGATGACCACTTCGACGATGGTCTGGACAAATCCCTCTTTTGTGGCACCCATGATTTTCAGTGGAAAATCACAGGGAAATTCAAGCAGCGTCTCTTGCGTCATGCCCGCATGACCGTCGCCTTGAATTCCTGATACCAGTCGTACATCTGCGCGAATAGCGGTCCCGGCGTACCCGTATCGCCATCGCCGAGTTTTGCGCCAACCGCCCGACCATCCAGCGTAACAATGGGCAATACTTCCTTGGTCGACGAACACATCCACAATTCGTCGGCGGCTCGCGTTTCAGCCTCCGAGATATCGCGCACCTCATAGGGCAGCCCATGTTGTGCGGCGAGTTCGAGGACGATGTCGTAAGTGATGCCCGGCAGCATCAGATGGTTCTTGATCGGCGCCAGCAGCACGCCGTTCTTGATGACGAAAATCGACGAGGCAGAGCCTTCGGTCAAAAATCCATCCCGAAACAGCACGGTTTCAGCACAGCCGGCCGACACGGCTAGCTGGCGCAGCAGGCAATTGGCAAGTAGCGAGGTGGTCTTGAGTTCGCAGTGCAGCCAGCGGATATCGGCGGCCGACACCGCGGCGATGCCCTGTTCGCGCAGGCTTGCGGGCGAATTGATCAAGGGCTCTGCCAGCAACAACACCGTCGGCGTGACCACTTGCGGGAAGGCATGGTTGCGCACTGCCATTGGCCCGCGTGTGACCTGAACGTAGATCGACTGATCTTCCGATTCGGCCTCACGCGAAAGCTGGGTGACGAAGCCGACCCATTCCTCCATGCGGTAGGGATTGGCCAGTTGTATGCCATCCAGACTTTTCTGCAGGCGGGCCAGATGCTGCTCGAGGCGGAAAGGACGCCTCGAATAGACCGGAACCACCTCATAGACACCGTCGCCGAAAAGGAAGCCACGGTCCATGACCGAAACCTTCGCATCCTGCGCCGGCAACCATTCGCCGTTGAGAAACACCCGGGCCGTCATTGGAAGTACAGCCGCAGGCTGTCCCAGGCACGGCCGAAAAATCCGGCCACCGCTACGTCGCTTTGGGCCACGACTGGATACTCTCCCCAGGCTTGGTCGCCCACAGTCAGTGTCAGCGTACCGACCACGCTGCCCACCGCGACGGGCGCAATCAAAGGTTGCCGACTGACAAGTTTTGCACTGACTTTCTGCGCCATGCCGCGCGGCACGGAGACTACAAATTCTTCCGTGAAACCCGCTCCCACCAGATTCTGTGAACCCTTGAACACTTTGAGTTGTGATACGGCCTGACCTTTGTCGTAGAGCTTTACGGCTTCGAATGCGGTAAAGCCCCAGTTCAGCAGATTCAGCGAATCGCGCGCACGCGCCGCGTCGGATTCGGTACCGAGCACCACCGAGATCAGGCGTCGTGGACTGCGCTTTGCGGTTGCTATCAGGCAATAGCCGGCCGCATTGGAGTGACCGGTTTTCAGCCCATCGACGGTCGGGTCGGCCCACAGTAAGCGGTTGCGATTGTGCTGACGAATACCGTTGTAGGTGTATTCCTTGGTGGCATGCAGCGCGTGGGTTTCCGGGTGATCGCGGATCAAGGCTGCGGCTAATCGCGCCATGTCGCGCGCGGTGGAATAGTGACTAGGCGTCGCTCCCTCGAAATAGCCGCTTGCATTTAGGAAATGCGTGTCCTTCAGTCCCATGCGTTGCGCGGTGCGATTCATCATGCCGGCAAAAACTTCTTCGGTTCCGCCGATCGCCTCTGCCAGTGCCACCGATGCGTCGTTGCCGGACTGGATCACCATGCCCTTGAACAAATCATCGACGGACACCGATTTATTGACGGGAATGAAACTGCGTGAGCCCAAGGTGCGCCAAGCCCGCTCAGAAACCTTGACCGGTGTTTGCAGGGTCAAGGTCTTCTGCGCCAGCGCATCAGCGACCAGATACGTCGTCATCACCTTGGTCAGCGACGCGGGCTCCATTCGTGTGTCTGCCTCATGCGAAGCGAGCACCTGGCCGGTCGCGTAGTCCATCAAAAGCCAGGCGCGCGCGCTGATCGAGGGCGGAGGAATCGGCTGGGCATAGCTCGCCGCCATGGGCAGCAAGGCCAGAAAAAAGGCTATCAGTCTTGTCATGAGATCACTTTCAGGGCTAAGCCGGCATTATAGTCGGCTGGTTTTTGGTGCTAGCGGCGGACCTTGAGCGGCGTCATGCCGAGCATGTCGCGCAAACTGGCACCGGCCCGCTCGGCCGCTGCCGCGTCGAGCCAGGGTCCCAACTGGACCCGATGGATCTCACCGCTGGAATGAATCAGGAGTTTTTGTGCGAGCTCACCCAGCTCACGTGCTAATCGCTCGCGTAGCGCCTCCGCGTTGTCGCGACTGCCAAAGGCGCCCAGCTGAAGAAAATGACCGCCGGCATTTTTCACATTAGGCAGTATCGGCTCGGGGTCAGCGGCAGCGCTTTTCGTAATCGGATCTTCGACAACCGCCGGCTCTGGCGAAGCAACGGACTCTTGCCCCGGCAGAATGCTTTCCACCTCGACCACGGTGCTGCCCTTTCCGATATAGCCAAGCTTGTGGGCCGCTGTCCAGGATAGATCGATCAGTCGATCGTCATGAAACGGCCCGCGATCATTCACTCGAACGATGACCGATTTTCCATTGGCCGGATTGCTGACTCGAACATAAGACGGGATGGGCAATGTTGGATGAGCCGCCGTCATGCCGTACATATCGTAAAACTCGCCGCTCGATGTCTTCTGCCCATGAAACTTGCGGCCATACCAGCTACCGATGCCGCGTGCCTTGTAGGGCTTGATCTCCCGACTGGGCACGTAGCTGCGCCCCAACACGGTGTACGGCCTATTGGCAAAGCGGTGCAGCGGTTCGTCGCGCGGTATCGCGTCGGGAATCACGTCAATATCTGCCGGCTCGGCATCACCTGGGCCGTCATCCTTGTAGAAGCCGCCGCTGTATTTGATGTCCGACGCCTTGGTTTTGCCCTCGCCCTTGAAAGTCGGCGCTGGCGATACGGTGCCCGAATCGGCGCGGTCGATCACCGGGCGCGGCGCTTGGCTGCCACAGGCGGTAAGCAAGGCAGGAAGAATCAGCAAGGATAGACGCCGCCAAAAGTAGTGACTATTGGCCAAAATGATTCTGTCCATCATTTCTGCACCAACATGCGATTGCCATGAATTGCCATGAGTATTCCTATCCCGCTGAACAAGGTCACCAGAGCGGTGCCGCCGTAACTGACCAACGGCAACGGTACACCCACCACCGGCAGGATGCCGGAGACCATGCCCATGTTGACGAAGGCGTAAGTAAAGAAAATCATTGTCACCGCGCCGGCCAGCAGGCGCGAGAACAGGGTTGCGGCATTGGCGGCGATCATCAGTCCGCGGCCGATCAACAGCGCATAAAGTGTTGTCAGCAGTACATTGCCAAGCAGTCCGAACTCCTCTGAAAACACCGCAAAAATAAAGTCGGTGTGCCGCTCGGGTATGAATTCCAGTTGTGCCTGAGTGCCTTCCCGCCAGCCCTTGCCGAAGATGCCGCCGGAGCCGATGGCGATGGTCGATTGAATGATGTGAAAGCCCTTGCCCAAGGGATCCTTCTCCGGATCGAAGAGCGTGATGATTCGGCTGCGTTGATAATCGTGGAGAAGATTCCATGCCAATGGCGCCGCAGCCATTGCCGACACAGCCATGCCGACCATGATTTTCCAGGAAAGTCCGGCAAAGAAAATCACATAAAGGCCAGCCGCCAGAACCAGAATCGAGGTCCCAAGATCCGGCTGGCGTGCAATCAGTCCGACCGGCAGCAGCAGCAGGCAAGCCGCGATGCCGTAATCGCGCAAGCGCGGCATGGCTTCACGTTTCTGGAAAAACCAGGCTAGCAGCAGCGGCATTGCGATTTTCATCAGCTCCGAGGGTTGTGCGCGCATGAAACCCAGATTTAGCCAGCGCCGCGCACCCTTGGAAACGTCGCCGAACAGCGCGACGGCGATCAACAGCAGCAAGCCTGCCAGGTACACCGGTACCGCCAAATGCATCAAGCGCTGTGGCGGAATCTGCGCCACAGCACGCATCACCACGATTGCAACGGCAACGTTAATTAGCTGCGAACCAAGTCGCTCGGGTGATGCACTGCCCATCATGCCGATCGACAGGAGTACCAGTAGTACGGCGATCAGCAGCAGTGGCCCGTCGATCGGAGCCGCCAGGCTCCGCACGAGGCCTCGAACGCGAAGGGCGATTCCGCGGTTCATTCCCGTTCCTCTTCGACTGCGGCATCATCGATTGGCGCGGGGGCATCCGGTCGCTTGCCAAGCAAGTAATAGTCAAGCACCTGGCGGGCAATCGGCGCGGCCGCCTGGGCGCCGAAACCTCCATTTTCGACCACGATAGCCAGTGCAATGCTCGGCGCCTCGGCCGGGGCAAAGGCAATGAACAAGGCATGGTCGCGCAGCTCCTTCTTGACAGAGCTCTCCTTGTATTCCGCTCCCTTCAGCGAATACACCTGGGCCGTGCCGGTCTTGCCGGCGGAGACGTATTCCGCACCGGCAAAGGCGCGGGCGCCGGTGCCTTCCGTGTTTACACCGATCATCGCCCTCTTGATTTCGTCGATATGTTTTTGCTTGAGCCCCAGATCACGCCCCGGAGGCAAGCTAACGCTGGTTCGCTCGCCGGTCCGGGAGTCGGTGATGTATTTCACCAAATGTGGCCGGTTTGCCACACCGTTGTTCGCAAGCGTTGCCGTAGCGTGAGCCAGTTGAATCGGCGTATAGGCGTTGTAACCCTGGCCGATGCCGATGGATATCGTTTCACCGGCAAACCATTTTTTCTGCTCCGGCTTCCTGAAGCGCTTTCGCTTCCAGGCCTGTGAAGGCAACACTCCTTCAGACTCGCCATCGATGTCGATCCCCGTACGCTGCCCCAGGCCGAGCCTGCCCATGAAACGGGAGATATTGTCGATACCCATGTCCCCAGCCAGTATGTAGTAATAGGTATCGCATGATTGAACAATGGACTGGTACATATCCACAATGCCGTGACCTCCCTTCTTGTCGTCACGGAAAGTGTGCCCCCCAAAAACAAAAAAACCTGGGTCGGCTATCTTCTGCTCCGGACTCCGCTTGCCAAGCGTCAAAGCGGCCAGTGCCATGAACGGCTTGAACGTGGAACCCGGCGGATACGTGCCGTTGAGCGCGCGATTGACCATCGGTTTATCGGGAGATTCGTTGAGCGCTTTCCAGTTTTGCGTGTCGATACCATCGATAAACACGTTGGGGTCGTAGTTGGGCACTGACACCAATGCCAGGACTCCGCCGGTGGCCGGCTCAATCGCGACCAGCGAGCCGCGCCGCGAACCAAACGCCTGTTCCGCGATTCGCTGCAATTCCGCGTCAATAGTCAGCGTGAGATTGCTCCCGGCCACCGGCGCCGTGCGAGCCAGCGTTCGCACCGCGCGGCCACCGGCATCAACTTCAACTTGCTCGAAACCCGCAAGCCCGTGAAGCTCGAACTCATAGCGCTGTTCCAGTCCCGTCTTGCCAAAGTGATCCGTGCCGCGATAATTCGCATCCTGGTACGCCTCTTCTATCTTTTCCAGATCGCGATCATTGATGCGGCCGATGTAGCCCAGCAGATGAGAAGCGAATGCACCGTTCGGATACTGTCGAAACAGACGGGCCTTGATATCGACGCCGGGAAAACGGTAACGGTTGGCGATGAACTTGGCCACTTCCTCGTCCGTCAGCCGGGTTCGGATCGGTAGTGATTCGAAGTTGCGACTTTCTTCCAGCAACTTTCTGAAGCGCTTGCGATCCTTGGACTCGATATCGACGAGTTGCGCCAGGCCATCGATGATCTTTTCCAAGTCATAGGTTTTTGAGGGTGTGATCTCCAGGGTATAGGCCGAATAGTCGTTGGCCAGAACGGCGCCATTGCGATCAAAAATCAGACCGCGATTGGGTACAACGGGTACCAGTGAAATCCGGTTGTCCTCGGCGCGGGTCTGGTAGTACTCATGCTGGATGACTTGCAGCCACACAAAGCGCGCGAGCAACAGGCCGAAGCAAACCAGTACCAAACCGCCTGCCACGAGCAGCCGGATTCTGAATCGCTCCAGCTCTTCTTGCGGATTCTTGAATTCCATCAGCTCGCTTCGGCGCCGGCCTGTCCCAAGCCGGCGCAAACCTTGAACACCGCTGCGCCGACAGACCTCAGACTTGGGGCACCCCCTACTCCGGAAAAAAGCGCTGGCGTGCAAGTACTCATATCGGACGGTTGACGTCTTTGTCTTGCGACTGAAACTGCGGTATCAGAAGCACGTAGGTCATCGGATGCCAGAACAAGGTGGCAGTGAAACTCGAAAGAAACCACAGTAGCCCGGGAAACTCGGCGCCACCCAACATACGCGTCAGCATCATCACCACCTGCATGCCAAGAAACATAGGGAGCACATGTAGCGCCTGTTGCGCCAGGGGAAACCACAGCATTCGTCGCGAGAGCCCGGCAGCGGCGTAAGCCAGCAAGACATAAGCCAATGCATGCTGCCCCATCACACTGGCATCGGCCACATCCATCGCCAGACCAAGTATGAAGCCCGCTGCCATCCCAACTTTCAGGGGTTGGTGCACACACCAGAAAGCCAACACCAGGGCCACCCAGTCGGGAATTCCAGGCAAGTGGCCAAACGGGATCAGATTCAACAGCAAGGCGAGAAACAGGGTCAGCACGATGAACCAGTTGCTCACTGGCAGCAAAATTCTTCGCGATGAATGGGTTGGCTGCATTATTTATCCAGCCCCGCCATAGCTGAGATACACGACTCATCACTAGAGGAGAGTTTCCAGAGTTCGATTTTCATGTTCTAGCGTGTCTTCTTTTTCATCCGCCCATCACGACTGGGCGGATCGATGGGTTTCTCGACGTCTTCCGGTTGCGGCGGCAATTCCGCGCGACCATTCAGCACCAGCGCCAGGCCATGTCGCTCGACGCCCGCCAGCGGCACGCAAGTAATGCGGGCAAATGAGTAAGCGCTGTCACGATCGATTTTGACCACTTTGGCCACCGGCAAACCCGGCAGATAGACGCCATCGAGACCGGACGTCACCAGAATGTCACCAACTTGCACATCAGTATTTGCGGCTTGAAAGCGAAGTTCCATCGCGTCGGCACCGGCACCGGCGAGTATCGCGCGCAGTCCGTTTCTTTCTACCTCGACGGGTATCACCTGATCCTTGTCGGTTAGCAGCAGCACTTCCGATGTGAGAGGAAAAACGCGCACCACCTGACCAATGACGCCAACATCGTCAACCACCGCCTGGCCCGGCTTGATGCCATGCTGGATGCCCTTGTCGATGATCACGCGCCGCGAGAAGGGATCGCGCGTTGCATAGAGGATTTCGGCGATGCGACCCTCGACCGGCTGCCGGGCACGCATATCAAGCAAGGCGCGCAGGCGAATGTTTTCCTTTTCGAGATGCCGCTGGCGTAGCAGAAGGTTGGCGGTCTCAAGCTGGCGCCGATGAAGCACCTCGTTTTCTTTCAGGAGCGTCGCTTGCCGAGCAAGATAAGCGCCCATATCACCGGCAGCGTCTATCGGCATTCCTGTGACTCGCTGCAGCGGCCAAGCTGCCGTGGCCACTGCAAGGCGCACCCATTCCAGCGTGTTGAAGCGCAAATCGGCGACCAGCAGGACCAGCGAAAGCGAGACGAAAAAGACCAGCCGCACAAGCGGCGCCGGACCCCGTCTGAAAAAGGGTGGCGGAGCATGACCAACCACGGACATCAAGGCAGGCGCGCCCCCGAAGAAAGATGAAAACCCAGATGAATACCCTTTAACGCCCCATGTGCGGATACCACGGGGCCACCTTGCAAGCTACACGGGGTGGGCTCTACTCGTTGGCGAAAATACTGCCAAGTTTGTCCATCTTTTCTAGGGCCATGCCTGAGCCGCGCGCGACGCAGGTCAGCGGATCGTCAGCGACGATCACCGGCAGGCCGGTTTCTTCGGTCAGTAGTCGATCCAGATCGTGCAGCAAGGCGCCGCCGCCCGTCAGCACCAAACCACGTTCGGCGATATCGGCACCGAGCTCGGGCGGGGTTTTTTCCAATGCATCCTTGACCGCCTTGACCACTTGGTTGAGGGGTTCGGAAAGCGCCTCAAGCACCTCATTGGAGGAGATGGTGAATTTGCGCGGAATGCCTTCGGCACGATTGATTCCCGAGACCTCCATCTCGCGAACCTCGGCACCTGGAAAGGCTGAACCGATCTGCTTCTTGATGTTCTCGGCGCTGTTGTCGCCGATCTGCATGCCGTAGTTACGGCTGATGTAGGAGATGATCGCCTCGTCGAACTTGTCGCCGCCGACACGCACTGAATTCGCGTAGACCATGCCACCGAGTGAAATCACGCCGACTTCGGTAGTGCCGCCGCCAACGTCGACAACCATCGATCCCGTGGCATCCGATACCGGCAGGCCAGCTCCAATCGCCGCTGCCATAGGCTCTTCGATTAAATACACCTGCGACGCGCCGGCGCCCAGCGCGGATTCGCGAATCGCCCGACGCTCGACCTGGGTTGAACCCGAGGGCACGCAAATGATGATGCGCGGAGAAGGCGAGAACAGGCGCGACTCGTGCACGCGCTTGATGAATTGCTTGAGCATCTGCTCGGTAACGGTGAAATCAGCGATCACACCGTCCTTCAGGGGGCGTATGACCTGAATTTCCTTGGGGTTGCGGCCAATCATGGTCTTGGCTTCGCGGCCAACCGCCTGAATGGTTTTTTTGGCGTTGGGCCCGCCTTCGGTGCGAATAGCGACAACCGACGGTTCGTCGAGAACGACCCCCTTGCCGCGAACATAAATCAGTGTGTTGGCGGTACCGAGGTCAATGGCAAGATCATTGGAAAAATAGGAGCGCAGAAAGCCGAACATCGTGGTTCCATTGTCGAAGCCCGCCCGGGACGGGCTGCGGCGTAAAGGTCGCATATGATAACCTATCGCGTCGGCCAGAATAGGCATGAACAGGCCTTGTTTCACTCGGCTACAACAACATTTACCATCATTCACTGCCATGTCCCTGACCCCGGAAGACGTTACCCGCATCGCCCTTTTGTCACGTATTGAGCTTTCTGCCGAGGAGCGCGAAATGACGCGCGACCAGCTCAACGGCATTCTTGGCTTCATTGAACAACTGCAAGCGGTGGATACCACTGGCATTGAGCCGATGGCGCATGCCGTGGATGTGGTCCAACGTCTGCGCCCCGATGTGGTGACCGAATCCGATCGGCGGGAAGATTTTCAGGCGCTGGCTCCGGAAACCGAAGCAGGGTTGTATCTGGTACCGCGGGTCGTCGAATGAGTGATCTGATCAATTCATCGCTGCGCGAGCTTTCCGCAGCCCTTGCCGCAAAGAAAATCTCCGCCGTCGAATTGGCGACCCTGTTTCTCGACCGCATCGACACGCTCAACCCGGCACTCAACGCCTTCATCACTACCGACCGCGAGAAAACACTGGTCCAGGCCCGCGCTGCGGACGAGAAGCTAAAACTCGGCGCTGGCGAGGCGGCGAGTTCGCCACTGTGCGGCATCCCTTTGGCACATAAGGATATTTTCTGCACTCAGGGCTGGCGCACCAGTTGCGGTTCAAAAATGCTGGAGAACTTTGTCGCGCCCTATGACGCCAACGTGGTCGAAAAACTCGCCGCCGCCGGCATGGTGACGCTGGGCAAACTCAATATGGACGAGTTCGCCATGGGTTCGTCGAACGAAAACTCGCACTTCGGACCAGTGAAGAACCCCTGGGACACTTCCCGCGTGCCCGGTGGTTCATCCGGCGGTTCTGCGGCAGCTGTTGCTGCGCGCCTGACGCCCGCCGCTACAGGCACCGATACCGGCGGGTCGATCCGCCAGCCGGCCGCGATGTGCGGCCTGACCGGACTCAAGCCAACCTATGGCGTGGTGTCGCGCTACGGCATGATCGCTTTTGCCTCCAGTCTCGACCAGGGCGGGCCCATGGCCAAGAGCGCGGAGGATTGCGCGCTGATGCTGGGCGCCATGGCCGGCTTCGACGCGCGCGACTCCACGTCACTCGAGCGTCCGGCCGAGGACTACAGCCGTGATCTGAGCAAGCCGCTGGATGGAGTAAAAATTGGTCTGCCGAAAGAGTTCTTCGGCCCCGGCATGGATGACGATGTCCGCGCAGAAGTCGAGGCCGCGCTGACCGAGTTTCGCAAGCTGGGCGCGACCACGGTGGAAGTCTGCCTGCCCAACTCGGGATTGTCGGTACCCGCGTATTACGTAATCGCCCCGGCTGAAGCCAGCTCAAATCTCTCGCGCTTCGATGGCGTACGCTATGGTTACCGGGCGCCCGACTACGACAGTCTTGAGGAAATGTACTCGCGCAGCCGGGCGCAGGGCTTCGGCTCCGAAGTGAAACGCCGCATCTTGATGGGTACTTATGTGCTGTCGCACGGTTATTACGATGCCTACTATCTCCAGGCGCAGAAAATTCGCCGTCTCATCGCCGCCGACTTTGCCGCCGCCTTTGAGCAATGCGATGTGATCATGGGTCCGACCACGCCTTCGGTGGCCTTCCCCATTGGCTCGAAAAGCACCGATCCGGTGCAAATGTACCTGTCGGACATCTACACCGTTTCCGCCAATCTGGCCGGACTGCCGGGCATTTCCCTGCCATGCGGTTTCGGCGCAGGGCAACCGGACAAACCGATGCCGGTGGGCCTGCAAATCATCGGGAAATGGTTCGATGAGGCCAGAATGCTGAATGTTGCGCACCAATACCAGCAAGTTACCGACTGGCACATGCAGATGCCGGAGGTGGTGAAATGAGCTGGGAAGTTGTTATCGGGCTGGAAACCCACGCCCAGCTGCGTACCCAATCAAAGATATTTTCCGGTAGCAGCATCGCTTTTGGTGCCGAGCCGAATGTGCAGGCCAGCGCGGTCGATATCGCTCTACCCGGTGTATTGCCCGTGCTCAATCGTGAGGCAGTCGTATGCGCCATCAAACTCGGCCTGGCTGTCGGTGCCCAGATTGCTCCGCGCTCCATTTTCGCCCGCAAGAACTACTTCTATCCGGACCTGCCCAAGGGCTACCAGATCAGCCAATTTGAAATTCCGGTGGTCTTGGGTGGTGGCCTTTCGATAATTCTCGGCTCTGGTGACACGGCGATTGAAAAATTCGTGCACCTGACGCGCGCGCATCTTGAAGAAGATGCCGGCAAATCGCTGCACGAGGATTTTCACGGCAGAACCGGCATCGATCTCAACCGCGCCGGCACCCCCCTGCTGGAAATTGTCACCGAACCGGACATGCGATCGTCCGCCGAGGCGGTTGCCTATGCGCGGGAGCTGCATGCGCTGGTGCAATGGATCGGCATTTGCGACGGCAATATGCAGGAAGGCTCTTTCCGCTGCGACGCCAACGTTTCGGTACGCCGTCCCGGCGAACCGCTCGGTACCCGCCGCGAAATCAAGAACCTGAATTCCTTCCGATTCATGCAGCAGGCAATCGATTTTGAAGTTCAGTGGCAGATCAACGAGATCGAGGAAGGCCGGGCCATCCGGCAGGCCACCGTGCTGTTCGACCCGGATAGCGGAGAAACACGCTCCATGCGCAGCAAGGAAGACGCGCACGATTACCGGTATTTCCCCGACCCCGACTTGCTGCCGCTGGAGATAAGCAGCGAATGGATCGCGCAGATTCAATCCGAACTGCCCGAACTGCCGCAATCATTGAAGCAGAGGTTCAAGAACGAACTCGGGCTTTCATCCTATGATGCTGCGACGCTCACCGCGTCGCGCGAAGTGGCCGCCTACTTCGAGGCGGTACTTGAGGCAGCCGGAAGAGAGAACGTAAAGACGGCGGCCAACTGGGTCATGGGCGAACTTGCTGCACGGCTCAACAAGGATGGTTTGGAAATCTCATCCGCACCAATTTCGCCGCAGCAACTTGGCGGCATCATTCGCCGTATTGCCGACAGCACCATCTCCAACAAGATCGCGCGCGACGTGTTCGAGGCGCTATGGAACCAAGAGGGCGCGAATGCCGACGCCGTGATCGAATCCCGCGGCTGGAAACAAATCACTGACACCGGCGCAATCGACGCACTGGTCGATGAAGTGCTTGCCGCCAATCAGAAATCCGTTGATGAATACCGCGCGGGGAAGGAGAAGGCCTTTAACGCTCTCGTTGGCCAGGCCATGAAAGCGACCCGGGGTAAAGCCAATCCCCAGCAGGTCACTGACTTGCTGAAAAAGAAGCTCAGCGGCTAACAAGCCGTTGCGACGGCACTGAAAGCAGGAAGGGCAGTCCATCCATGATTCAGTCCCGGGTTTTTGTTCTCTACACGGGCGGCACCATAGGCATGGCGCCGTTGAACCCGGAGGAACCGGACAGCCCGCTGGCGCCACAGCCGCTGGAAAACCTGTTCAATTTTCTACCAGACATCAAGTTCAAACCACTTGACGCGCTCAGCGTCGATGCGACTCGTCGACCGGCGAGACAAACGCACGCCCCGTTCCTGGAATTGGCCAACGGCAACCGAATTGAGCTCGGTTTTTCCAGCCTGGCAACGCCCGTTGATTCCTCCGACATCGGCCCAGCCGAGTGGAAGGAAATAGCCGAAACGATCGCTGCGCACTACGATGACTACGACGGTTTCGTTGTTCTGCACGGCACCGACACCATGGCCTTCACTTCTTCGGCCTTGAGCTTCATGTTCGAAAATCTCGGCAAGCCCGTGGTCCTTACCGGGTCTCAATTGCCCATTTCAGCGACTCGCACGGATGCGGTACCGAACTTCATCAACGCTATTTGTCTGGCTGGCTACAAGGCCTCCCGACTTCCGCTCATCCCCGAGGTGGCAATCGTATTTGCCGACCGGATTCTGCGTGGCTGTCGCGCCAGCAAGGTGAGCACCACCGACCGGGCCGGCTTCGATTCGCCCAACTTTCCGCGTCTGGGCGATATAGGTCAGCACATCGTGGTAAACACCGAATACGTTCTGGCACCGCCCGCCACTGGCAAGAAGTTTTTCGTCAAGGCCGGTATGGTGAACAAGGTATTCAGCATCAGCCTCTTCCCCGGTTTTTCCGACCAGCAGATGCAAAAACTGTTTCTCGACCCAGCCATTGAAGGCCTGGTCATGCGCAGTTACGGCGCGGGAAACATACCAGGGAACCCCGCATTCCTGAAAACGATACAACGCGCCATCAAGGGTGATTCTCTGGGGGGGGCCAGGGTTTCCGGTGGTCGCCTGATCGTCAACATCTCCCAATGCAGCTTTGGTAGCGTGGAAATGGGTCTGTATGACACCAGTTCCGGCCTGCTGGAAGCCGGCGTAATTTCCGGACTGGACATGACACCCGAGGCTGCGCTGACCAAGCTTATGTGGACACTGGGTACGCAGTCAGGTCAAGAACGAAAAAACCAGATGCAGATTTCTCAGCGCGGGGAACAAACTGAGAGCATGTTTGGCTTGCGCTTTCACGATAAATACCCAGGGCATTGGGCAGGAAAAATTACCCGTAGTTCAAGCCCGGACGAGCGCTTGGATCGGAGTCGCGTATCCCGAGCCATGCTGCGGTTTGACGGACTTCAAGTCGAAAATGCCGAGGCCGGCGAGGAGGTTCGCATCCGCGCCTTCATGAACCTGCCAGCGACAGAAGTGGATACCTGCCCTGATACGGACCAGCGATGCGTTGCCGATTTCACTTTCCGAAAGGAAGCATCCCGGCCCGCGCAAACTCTCGTCAAGAACATTACCCAAAAGGCCGGGTGTCTCTTAGGTAGCGGCGACGTTGTCCTGACACTGTTCAGCGACGTTAAGAAGGGTAATGCCTGGATACCCGCGGAGATCAGTTTTTCAGATCTGCATGTTTCGGTAACCGCGAGAGCCTAGCAAAGCCGCGCACCTTGGCCAACTCCGCAGGCTTAGGCGGGGGCCTACTGCTTGCCCGTAAGCTCCAAATATCGCTTCTTCTCATCTGCGAAGCGTGCGCGGACTTCATCCATTTCCTTGAGCTTGGCAGCCACTGCTGTTTGCTGTGCCTTGATTTCCTTGTCGTTGTCGCGTAAATCGGCCTTTACCGAACTCGGCAGAGCCTTACCCTTATAAAACTCCTTGTCGGAATCCAGCTTCTTCCGGGTCTTGTTCGCTTCGTCGAGTCGACGCTGTACCTCGTCCATATTTTTATTCAGCTCAGCCAACGCGCGATCCCTCGCTGAATCGATATCCTTCCCGCTGGAGTAGGTGGAAAGCAGGGCCAGGGTCTTGCGACGGTCCTCGGCAGCTTTCTTCGCCACCTCCTCCTTCTTCGCCAGTTCCGCGTCACGTTGCGCCTGCTGCTGTGGCGTCAGCGGAGCCTCGACATTTTTCGAGACGAAGCCGCGGTTGTCACGCTCCTCATATGCCCGACCCTGACAGGCGGTTGGAAGGAAGTCGCCACAAACCTTGCGCCCGTCGGCATCATCACAGCAATAGATTCGTGACTGCGCCGAGGCGCTGAAAGCCAGGATGGCTGAAGAAACGAACAGCAAAGCGGAAATCAGTCGCATGGGGTATCTCCCTGGAGAGGTATCGTAGTCATCAGTCTATGCCATAGCGGGCACGGTAGGCGCTTACGGCAGCTAGCTTGCTTTCAAGTTCCGGGTGGCCGGACAGATATTCGATCAAATCAGTCAGGCTGGCAATGCTGATAACCGGTATGCCAAAATTCTTTTCGGTTTCCTGTACCGCCGAGAGTGCGCTCTGCCCTCGTTCTTGTCGATCAAGCGCGATGACCACGGCGGCGGGTGTGGCCCCTGCATTACGAATCAAATCAACCGACTCGCGCACCGAAGTACCGGCGGATATCACGTCATCAATGATCAGCACCCGCCCCTCCAGGGGGGAGCCGACCAGCGTTCCGCCCTCGCCGTGGTCCTTGGTTTCCTTGCGGTTGTAAGCGTAGGGCGTATTACGTCCGGACCCGGACAAAGCCATGGCCGTGCCCGCAGCCAATGGTATGCCCTTGTAGGCCGGCCCGAACAGCACGTCAAACTGTAGATTGGCGGCAAGAATTCGGCGCGAATAAAAATCACATAATCGCGAAAGAGAATCCCCGTCGTTAAACAACCCGGCATTGAAAAAATAGGGGCTCGATCTCCCCGCCTTGGTCGTGAATTCACCAAAGCGCAACACACCCAGTTCGCAGGCGAAGGCGATAAACTCACGGCTCAACTCGCTGGCGACGGTAATAGCAGCGTTCGCATTCATCAATCGCATTCTACATGTTCAAACACATGCTCCGAATACTCAGTCTGAATCTAAATGGTATCCGTTCCGCCGCTAGCAAGGGTTTCTTTGAGTGGATGACAGCGCAACTACCCGATATCGTCTGCGTTCAGGAACTCAAGGCGCAGCTTGCGGATTTGACTCCCGCGATACTTGCTCCAGCCGGCTTTCAGGGCTGCTTTCACGCGGCGGAGAAGAAAGGTTACAGCGGTGTCGGTATCTATTCCCGTAGCGCCCCCGATCGCATTATCGAAGGCTTCGGCAACCCTGAATTCGATGCCGAAGGGCGTTACCTCCAAGCGGATTTCGGCAACTTGTCTGTCATCTCGCTTTACCTGCCTTCAGGATCCAGTTCTGATGAGAGGCAGCAAGCCAAGTTTCGCTTCCTCGATCAATTCCGACCGCTACTCGAACGCTTGGCTCATGAAGCAAAGCGCGACAGACGCGAGATTCTGCTGTGTGGTGACTGGAACATAGCGCATCAGGCGATTGACCTAAAAAACTGGAAATCCAACCAGAAGAACTCCGGCTTTCTTCCCGAGGAACGCGGCTGGCTGTCATCGGTCTTCGATGACCTGGGTTGGGAGGACGTGCATCGCCGCCTACTACCCGAGGCCGGCGGCGAGGCCTACACATGGTGGTCGAACCGGGGTCAGGCATGGGCCAATAATGTCGGCTGGCGTATCGACTACCAGATAGCCACACCTGGACTTGCTGCCACCGCACGCCGTGTCGCGGTATATAAGGATCAGCGCTTTTCTGATCATGCACCGCTGACGGTTGATTACGAATTTCCCGCCATATGACGATGGTCATTGCGGCGTTGCGACAAAGCCGGTAGCCTTCACGTTTTGATCTTTCAATTAATCCTTCAACTCAGGAGAAAAGCATGAGCGATATGAGCGATGTCACCAAAGACAAATTGATTTCCGATGTAAAACTAGTGATTGCCGATACCGAAGAACTGTTGCGCGCGACGGCGGGACTGACAGGTGAGAAGATCGCCGATATCCGCGCCAAGACCCAGGATCGGCTCGCAGCCGCCAAGATCAAAATGGCCGACGCCGAAACGGCGATTGTGGATAAGGCCAAACAGGCTGGCCGCGCCGCTGATGACTATGTACACGACAATCCCTGGCGCTCGGTGGGTATCGCGGCCGGCGCCGGCGTCATTGTCGGCCTGCTGATCGGCCGGCGCTGAAATTCACTATGAGTGAAGGGGCCGAAGAGACACCAGTTCCGCACGGCTTGTTCGCTTCGACCAAGGGCTTACTCACCACGTGCGTAAGCCTGCTCCACAATCGTTTCGAACTTTTCAGCGTAGAACTCGCCGAGGAAAAATCACGGCTGATCTCCTTGCTCGCCTACGGCGGAGCAGCATTTTTATGCATTGCCGCAGGTCTGATTTTCCTCGCCATTTTTTTCACCGTAATGCTGTGGGACAACAACAGACTATTGGCGCTGGGAATATTTTCGGCATTGTTTTTGGGAGCTGGCTTGGCCAGTCTGGTTCTGGCAATGAACTTGGCCCGCTCCGGCTCAAAGCTGTTTTCAGCGAGCCTTGCGGAACTGCGCAAGGATCGAGAATCTTTGGCAACGGGCGACGTCGCTAAATCCCCGTGAGCTTATCGGCCATTGAGTTCGCGCTGAAAAAGCAACAGCTTCAGATTGCCAGTGAGGGTTTGCGTGCCGACATCGGCAGATATTCTGCTGGACTGTCGCCTGCTTTCAAAGCAGGCGATTATGTAGTGACAGGCGCTCATTGGATCCGTCGCAATCCCCAATTCCTGGTTGCGGCCGGCGCTACGCTGCTTGTCGTTCGACCGAGAACAGCCTGGCGCTTGGCGCGTCGAGCTTTTTTTACCTGGCAGGCCTGGAGGAAACTGAACGAGTTTCTGGTGCACCAGTTGCAATCCTGAAATGGCCGCCCGAGGAACTCCGCCGCCTGATCAGTTGAAGCAGGTCCGTAAGTCAAGTTCGTTAGTAAATCGGATCAGGATCCGACCTGACTGGATAAACAACGCACTGGCAGCCCAAAATCGCGAGCGCATAAAGTTGGTCAGCGAGCTGGCCGCTGTGCGCGGCCTGATGCCCTTACTGATGAAACCAAGAAACGGGAATCGCTGGTCGATGGCTGAACGGGTGGAACTTCAGCAACGGCTGCGGGCCTTAGCCCATGCCTCTCCTTATCTATTAGCCTTGGTACTGCCGGGTTCTTTCGTGGCGCTGCCCGCACTCGCCTGGTGGCTGGATCGTCGTCGCCAGGATCGCGCTTCCTAGCGCCAAAATAACTCGCCTCAAAGCCATTCCCGATGGCTGATGCACAGCCCGGCTAACGCTGAATCGGCATAACAATACCGGCATTGCAATACCGGCATTGACATGCCCCATGAATTGCCGGCGGTGATGACCAGGCTCTATCGGCTTACTTCAGCGCTTCGCTGAGGTCTTTGTCGCTGACCTTTCCTGACCGGTGGAGCCAGAGCAGTATAGCCAGCGGTTTGGGGATATTGCGACCCGACTCATAGCGGGAACCCCCGGATTGCGTGACACCGTACTTCGCCCAGAAATCCTTCTGGTTAGCGTTTGCCTTCTTCCGATCTGTCGCGATGCCACTGAAGTCGAGCTTCTTTTTTCGGGCCATGACATTCTCCTGCAGGTGGTGGATCGAGTCGCTATGCTAGCTTTTTTTCTGTCACCACGGTATGCGTTTCGGGCAAAAAATGAAGTTTCTCCTCGCTGACTCAGCAGTTGCCTCATTCCGGAGTCAGAAACAACTTGCTGATCCTGATCACAATGCGACCGTTATCGCCAGGCCGAACAGCAGCAGCAGCAGGCCTCTCACACCGCCCCAGCGACAGGTTCGGGCACGCAGTGCTGTATGCCAGGGTCCCTGTTGTCCAGGCCGCAGCCATACCGGCAACAAATGAGCCGCGGCACCGCTCACCAACGGAAGCAGAAAGGCAATGACAAATCCTGCCACTGCCGGGCGCGGCTGCAGCCAGCCAAAACCATGTGCGACGCCGAAAATCAGCAGACCCAGCAATCCCAAAGTGGCCGCAATCAGTGAAGGTGCAGCACCGTGTGGTTGCGACAAAATCCTGCCGAACCTGAAAATCCAAGCGCCAAGCATGCGCAGCACGACGCCTGCGTAGAACACCGCCCCCAGCAACAAAAGGATTGGTCCAAACTTTGACATCGTAGGGGTGGCAAAGAATGACGCCCCGATCGCTATCATCAGCGAACCCGTGACTGCCCACTTGAGATCAAGTCGAAGTCTAATGGCTGCACCCGGGTCGCCTTGGCCGAGGCAGGTCGGAAGCAAGACTTGAAGGGTACCTAGCGCGGTGAGCCCAACAAATCCGAGCAGATTGGTATGTAGATGAAACAGGCGCAGAGCGCCTCGATGTTCAGGAAACAGCGGAATGAGCAGCACCGCCAGCAGGGCCAGTATCAAAAATCCCAAAGCAGCCAGATACCAGTCCAGCCCCCGATGGCGGGGACCAAACATCCGGCGTGCCCGGCTCAAGGTCCAACCAACAAGCCAGATTGCGGCAATTCCACCAAGAATTGCCGCAATATTTAGTCGAAACTGAGAGAAATCGCTGGCAAACGTGAAAACCGCCAGCGCGCCGCCAAGCCACGCCAGTAAAGGCGGCCCCCATGCGGCAGTTCCCGCCCCGGCGCTGCGTGTGAGCACCGGCACGAAATAGGCCATTGCCGCCAGAATCAGTGGCAATACCCCCAGCGCAAATGCAATGTGTGCAGCCAACTGTGGGGAGGAGTGCCCAAGCAGCAGCAGTACTCCCGAACTTACCAATGAAACTAGTGCGGCTATGGCCAGCAATGGCAGAAGGGGCATTCGCAACATCGGTGGATTGTAATGGTGATGGGACCATGCGAAACTCGCCAGGCTTGATTTCCCAAACAGACCTTTACCCACAAAAAGCGACGGTCAGTAATGAAAACCATCATCTGCGCTACCCCACCCTGGCCTGCACAGCTAGTAAACAGCTTGACCCGGCGCAAGTTGAATTAGAACAACTTCGGGCACAATTGCCGCCATGCTTAGTGTTTCGGGTCTTGCCTGTTCCCGCGGTGAACGCCGCCTGTTTGCCGATGTGGACTTTTCACTGGCCGCGGGCGAGTGGCTGCATGTCCAAGGTGAAAATGGTTCCGGAAAAACGAGTCTGATGCGCCTTGTGGTCGGCCTCTCTCCAGCGGATTCCGGCGAAATTGTCTGGCGCGGCGAACCGACACCGTCTCCAGAATTTCGCCGCGAAATGATTTATCTTGGCCACCATGCTGCCGTCAAGGAGGACTTGACGCCACTTGAGAACCTGCGTCTGGCCGCGGCCCTGGACGGTATCGACTTGAGTGAGCGCGACGCACTGGGTGCGCTGATCCGGCTCGGCCTGCGCGGTCGCGAGGAGCTACCGGTGCGTGTGCTATCCGCTGGCCAGAAGCGACGTGTCTTGCTTGCCCGCTTGCTGACTCGCCCTGCGGTTTTGTGGGTACTTGATGAAGCATTCAACGCACTCGATGTTGCCGCAGTAAAACTGCTCGGCGACTTGATCGCCGAACATCTGAAAGGTGGCGGCTTGGCGATATTGACCAGTCACCAACCGCTCCCCGTGCCCGGTGGCAAGGCTCTGGTGCTATGAGCGCCTTTCTGGCTACCGTAAAGCGAGACCTGCTTCTCGCCCTGCGAAGAAAAAGCGAGGTACTTACTGCGGTGTTCTTCTTCGTCATTGTCACCAGCCTGTTTCCTCTGGGAATTGGACCGGAAGCCGTGCTGCTCAAAAAGATCGCTCCCGGCATCCTGTGGGTTGCGGCGCTACTGGCAACCCTGCTAGGGCTGCCACGCCTTTTTGCCACTGACCATGTTGATGGCACACTGGAGCAGATGGCTTTATCGCCGTCGCCCTTGGGAATACTGGTTGCCGGTAAAATACTGGCTCACTGGTTGTTGTGTGGTTTGCCTCTGGTGTTGCTGGCGCCCGTGCTAGGTCTACAATTCGATCTCGACGCTTCGACTTTGGGTATCCTGACGCTGGCACTGCTGCTTGGCACGCCGTTGTTGTCGTTGATCGGAGCGATTGGCGCGGCGCTGACGCTAGGCGTCCGCGGTGGTGGTGTGTTGCTGGCGCTACTGGTGTTGCCGCTCTATATACCAGCGCTGATATTCGGCGCTGGAGCGGTGGAGGCCCACATTGCTGGGCTTGATGCAGGTGGCCATTTGTCTTTGCTGGCGGCGATGCTTGCCCTGGCTGTATTTTTTGCGCCGTGGGCGACCACTGCCGCTTTGAGGATTGCGCTGGAGTGAGACAGTCGATTATTCAGTGGTTCAAGTTTGCCAGCCCGCAGAGCTTTTTTCCGCTCGCCGGGCGTTTGATCCCATGGTTCTGGGCAGCCGCAGCCATTTTCGGCATTGCGGGTCTGTGGATAGCGTTTTTTGTCGCGCCTACCGATGCGCAACAGGGCGAAGGCTATCGAATCATTTTCGTCCATGTACCCGCCTCGTGGATGTCAATGTTCATCTATCTGGTGATGGCTTTTTGGGCGGGTCTTGGACTAGCGCTCAACACGCGGGTTTCAGCCATGATGGCGCAATCGTTGGCACCTACCGGAGCCTTGATGGCAGTACTGTCCTTGTGGACCGGTGCGCTGTGGGGCAAACCAATGTGGGGAGCATGGTGGGTTTGGGATGCGCGACTGACTTCAGAGCTGATTCTGCTTTTTCTCTTTCTGGGCTTCATGGCACTGCAAGCCGCCATTGATGATCCACGTCGCGCCGACAAGGCCGGCGCCATTCTGGCGCTGGTGGGTGTGGTGAATATTCCGATTATCTATTTCTCGGTCAAGTGGTGGAATACCCTGCATCAAGGCTCCACCATCAACCTCAACAAGGCACCGTCGATGGCGCAAACCATGCTTTGGGGCATGCTGCTGATGGCTCTTGCCTTCTGGATGTACTCCATCGCCATCGCACTGGTGCGGGTCCGCGCCATCATCCTCGAACGCGAACGGCACACGGAATGGGTGAAGCATGCAGTGGAATAGTGTCGGTGAATTCTTCGCCATGGGCGGCTACGCCTTTTACGTCTGGGGCAGCTTCGGTGCTTGTGCCCTGCTCATGGTTGCGGAACCTTTTCTGGCAAAGCGGCGTCTTAGTGAGATTCGCAAAAGCCTGATCCGCGAACGGATCGCCGACGAACTCGAAAAGAAACAACAAACTTCATGAAAGCAAGACAAAAACGCATAGCCCTCATTGCCGGTGGATTGGCCTCGCTGGCCATTGCTGCCGCACTGGCGCTGAACGCGCTTGACAGCAACATCGCGCTCTATGTCACACCATCGGAAGTGGCCGCCGGCAAATCGCCGCAGGGGAAAGCCTTCCGTATGGGTGGAATGGTCAAGGAAGGCTCTATAAAACGGGACAACATGACCGTGCATTTCGTCATCACTGACACTGCCAAAGACATCCCGGTCGCCTACACCGGTATCCTTCCCGACCTGTTCCGTGATGGAAAAGGCGCGGTAGTGCAAGGCAAACTCGGCGGAGACGGAGTATTTACTGCAACTGAAGTACTGGCCAAACACGACGAGAACTACATGCCACCCGAAGCCAAGCACGCCATCGACCAGGCACAGAAAAAACTATGACTCCCGAACTCGGACACTTCGCTCTCATTCTCGCCTTTGTGGTTGCCATTGCACAGGGCGTGCTGCCGCTGGTAGGCGCCGGAACCGGAAGGTTCGGTGGGCAGGCACAATGGATAGCACTGGCAAGGCCTGCCGCTCAAACCCAATTTTTGTTGATTGCTTTCGCTTTCGGCTGTCTTGCGCAGAGCTTCCTCATCAGTGATTTTTCAGTGGCCTACGTCGCCGGACACTCGAATACTCAACTGCCCACCCTGTATCGCTTTTCCGCCGTTTGGGGCGGTCACGAAGGCTCGTTGCTACTTTGGGTACTAATGCTCTCCGGCTGGGGCGCCGCAGTGTCGATAGCTTCGCGCCAATTGCCCGAAGTCATGGTTGCGCGCGTACTTGCAGTGCTGGGACTAGTCGGCATCGGCCTGCTCGCATTCATTTTGTTCACGTCCAATCCCTTCGAACGCTTGTTGCCGGCCGCCGCGGAAGGGCGCGATCTCAACCCGTTATTGCAGGATCCCGGTCTGGTGTTTCATCCGCCCATGCTCTATATGGGTTACGTCGGTTTCTCTGTAGCATATGCCTTCGCCATAGCAGCACTGATTTCAGGTCGCCTTGACGCAGCCTGGGCGCGCTGGTCGCGACCATGGACCACCGCAGCCTGGGTTTTTCTCACGCTCGGCATCGCTCTGGGCAGTTGGTGGGCGTATTACGAATTGGGATGGGGCGGCTGGTGGTTCTGGGATCCGGTGGAAAACGCCTCCTTCATGCCCTGGCTGGTGGGCACGGCGCTGATCCATTCGCTGGCCGTGACAGAAAAACGCGGCGCGTTCAAGAATTGGACGGTGTTGCTGGCCATTGCGGCGTTTTCGCTCTCGCTGCTGGGGACATTTCTGGTCCGCTCTGGCGTTCTGACTTCGGTTCACGCGTTCGCCACCGATCCTCGTCGCGGGGTATTTATTTTGATCCTGCTCGCCATCGTTGTCGGCGGATCGCTTGCGCTATTTGCCTGGCGTGCGCCGAAGGTCAGTGCCGGTGGCAAATTCGCCCTGATCTCGCGCGAAACCATGCTGTTGATGAACAACGTGCTGCTGGTGGTGGCCGCCGGTAGCGTACTGCTCGGCACGCTCTATCCCTTGCTGATCGATGCCGTTGGAATGGGAAAACTTTCGGTGGGCCCGCCCTATTTCAATGCTGTCTTTGTGCCGGTCATGGTGCCGCTGCTGCTGCTGATGGCTATCGGACCCATGGCGAACTGGAAACACGCCGACCTCAAAGCCATTGCGCGCCGCTTGCGAATCAGCATGGGTCTGGCCGTGCTTGCCGGCGCCATTCTGCCGAATCTTCTGGGTACCTGGACGGCGATGACAGCGGTTAGTTCATTACTGGCAGTTTGGATCGCCTCCAGCGGCGTCTTTCAGATCATTGATCGCCTCAAAACCGGAAAGCCTTCAGCCTCTTTCTGGGGCATGCACGTCGCACATCTTGGAATCGCGGTTTTTGTTATCGGTGTGGCTATGGTGGGCGGCTATCAGGAAGAAAAAGACGTCCGCATGGAACCGGGCGACACCGTGCACGTTGGCGGCTATGGTTTTCGACTTCTTGGGGTAAAAGACGCCCCCGGTCCAAACTATCGCGCTTCGGTCGGCACTGTCGAGTTGTCGAAAGATGGTCGTGTATTGAAGACCATGCACCCCGAAAAGCGCAACTACTTCTCATCGCAGATGCCCATGACCGAAGCGGCCATCGATGCCGGATTCACTCGGGATGTTTATGTCTCGCTCGGTGAACCGCTCGACAAAACGGGGGCATGGAGTGTGCGGGTTTACTACAAACCATTCGTTGACTGGATCTGGGGTGGCGCTTTGCTAATGGGCCTGGGCGGTTTCATCGCCATGCTTGATCGTCGCTACCGTCTGCGCATCAAAGCCAGCGCCAGCCTGCCAACAGCTGGAGTGCCGGCGTGAAGCGTTTTCTTATTCCGCTGGCTGTATTTGTTGTGCTGGTGGTTTTTCTCGCCATCGGCCTTACCCTCAATCCGCGCGACCTGCCATCGCCGCTGAAAGACAAGCCGGCGCCCGCATTCACCTTGCCGCAACTGGCGGCGCCGGATAAGACATTTTCACCCGCCGATATGAAAGGCAAGGTCTGGCTGCTCAATGTCTGGGCCTCCTGGTGTGTGTCATGTCGGCAGGAGCACCCCGTTCTTGTTGAGTTTTCCAAGACTGCCGGCAGCGTGCCTATCGTTGGTCTTGACTACAAGGATCAGATTGCCGACGCAAAGAACTGGCTGGCGAAACTCGGTGATCCCTACCTGTTTTCAGTCGTTGATGCTGACGGCCGGGTGGGTATCGATTACGGTGTCTATGGCGTGCCGGAAACTTATGTCATCGACAAGGCTGGAATGATTCGTTTGAAGCATACGGGGCCCATCACACCGGAATCCCTGAAAAAACAAATTCTGCCCCTGGTCGCGGAGTTGTCAAAATGATACTGCGCACATTACTGGTTTGCTACGCCCTGATGTTTGCTGGCACGGCAATAGCGAACGAAGCCGCGCCGATGGCGGCCGATGTCGTTGTCGAAAAACGTCTAATTGAAATCAGCGAAGAACTGCGCTGCCTGGTTTGTCAGAATGAAACCATCGCAGCCTCGCGCGCCGATCTGGCGGTGGACTTGCGGCGCGAGATTCGCAAAATGATCGCCGAAGGCAAAACCGACAAGGAAATCCTCGATTTCATGGTGGAACGCTACGGTGATTTCGTGCGCTACCGGCCGCCGATGAAACCGACCACCTGGCTGCTCTGGATCGGTCCATTTGTGTTGCTGGCAGGCGGTATTGCTGCACTCATTATGTTTCTGCGGCGGCGAGTCAAGGATAAAGCGGCGCCTGAACTTTCCGAAGAAGAACGTCGCCGCGCTGCGGCCTTGCTGGACCAGTCCAACTCATGATCTCTTTTTACATTGCAGTAGCGGCGCTGGTCGTCGTCGCCCTGATATTGCTGTTGCGCCCTTGGTGGCCGGGCTCACGCCGTGTCGCCAGCGCCGACTTTTCACCGGCACTGAACGCGGCCATTCATCGTGACCGCCTTTCCGAGCTGGAACGCGACAGAAGTAATGGCTCCTTGTCGGAAGCTGATCTGGTCGAGGCCCGTGAAGAATTGCAGCGGCAACTTCTCGATGACACTGCCGCCGTGGAAGCTGTTGCAGCGGACAGATTCGGCCGCTGGGCCGGCATTGCAATCGCAATCACGCTGCCGCTGGCGGGTATCGCTTTGTATGCGCTACTTGGAAGTCCGGCTGCGGTGTTGCCCGTCGCAGTACAGGCGCAGCACGCCAACGGCAACATGGAGCAACTCGCTGTCAAACTGGCAGAAAGACTCGAAGAGAACCCGAACAATCCTGAAGGCTGGGTGATGCTGGCGCGTTCCTACAAATTGCTGGGCCGCTGGAATGACGCCGAACGCGCTTACCTTCGCGCCGGACCTGCCTTCAATCAAAACGCCGAACTGCTGGCCGAACTTGCAGAAATGCTGGTCCAGAAAGACAACGGATTCTCCGAGCGTCCGCGCCAGTTGATTCGCAAGGCATTGGAACTCCAGCCCAGCAACATGCTTGCTCTTTTTCTTGCCGGTGGTGACGCCTTCAGCAGCCAACGCTACACCGACGCCGCTGCCCACTGGGAAAAACTGTTGCCCCGGCTTGAGCCCGGTAGTGATGATGCACGCATGGTCGAGTCGAATATCGCCCAAGCGTATGAACGAAGCGGTGGCCGTCCAAATGCCGGCCCCGCGGCGATGGACGCCCCACCACAAGAAGTGAACAAGGCAACAAAGGGTACGGCGATGGCAACGGGAAAATCCGTCAGTGGCAGGGTCGAACTCTCTGCCGCATTAGTGGGCAAGGCTGACCCGGATACCGTGGTTTTCATCTTTGCCCGGGCCATTAACGGTCCGCGCATGCCTCTCGCAGCCCTGCGTGTGCGCGTCGCTGATCTGCCACTGGACTTCACACTCGATGACACGCAGGCGGTGATGCCCAGTGCGACGATTTCATCGGTGGAACAATTGCGCGTTGAAGCCCGCGTCTCAAAAACCGGCCAGGCCGCGCCTGGCAAGGGCGACCTGACCGGCAAGAGCGGAGCAGTAGCGCCCGGCGCCAAAGGACTGAGGATTGTGATTGACACGATCGATCCCTGAAAGTCCTCTTGCGGCAGCGAGTCTGCCGACGTATTTACCCATCAAATGGTCATATAGGAAACCTGTATGACCATTTTTCTTTGCATCCTTTTTTGCTTGATCAACATCAAGGCGACGCTATCTGGTCGGCATAGGATGTTGCTTGTGCACAAACCCATGAAGTTAAGAGGGCAATTGGGCGCGGCGATGAAAACGGCAGCGCCGATCTCTGCCGATTTGCAGGAGCCACACATTGAACATATCAAGCGCAATCGTGCATGCCCGGCCGGGCCATGCCGAAGCTGTTCAGGCCGGACTGGCCACTTTGGCCGGCGTTGAGGTGCATGCCGTCTCGCCTGAAGGAAAAATCATTGTCACCATCGAAACCGAAGACGACAGAAGCAATGTCGCCACCTACGAATGCATCGGCGCGCTGGACGGTGTGATGTCAGCAGCCATGGTCTATCACCAAACCGAATCTGAGCCAGACAAGGAGATTTGAAATGAAATTGACGCGACGCGAATTCATCAAGACCAACGCCATCGCCGCTGCGGCGACCACGGCCGGCATGAGCATTCCGGGAGTGGTGCAAGCCGCCATGCCACCGGCCCAGGACGGAGTGCGCTGGGACAAGGGCGTCTGCCGTTATTGCGGCACCGGCTGCGGCGTTCTGGTCGGCGTCAAGGATAACCGGATCGTCGCCACGCAAGGCGACCCGGATGCACCGGTCAACAAGGGCCTGAATTGCGTCAAGGGCTATTTTCTGTCAAAGATCCAATACGGCAAGGACCGCGTGACCCAACCACTGCTGCGCATGAAGGACGGAAAGTACGACAAGAATGGCGAGTTCAAGCCCATCTCCTGGGACGAAGCATTCAACATCATGGCCGAAAAGTGCAAGGGCGCCATCAAAGCCAAGGGTCCGACGACAGTTGGAATGTTCGGCTCGGGTCAATGGACGGTATGGGAAGGCTATGCCGCTGCCAAGTTGTTCAAAGCTGGTCTTGGCTCCAACAACATCGACCCGAATGCACGCCACTGCATGGCTTCGGCCGTGGCCGGCTTCATCCGCACCTTCGGCATCGACGAGCCGATGGGCTGCTATGACGACATGGAACACGGCGATGCCTTTGTGCTGTGGGGTTCCAACATGGCCGAAATGCACCCCATTCTCTGGTCACGCATCACCAGTCGCCGCCTGACCGCAGAACACGTCAGGATCAGCGTGTTGTCGACTTTCACGCATCGTTCCTGCGAACTCGCGGACAGCGAACTGATCTTCAAGCCTCAGTCCGACCTGGCGATCCTCAATTACATCGCCAACTACATCATCCAGAACAACGCGGTGAACAAGGACTTCGTGTCCAAGCATGTGAAATTCGCCAAGGGCGTTACCGACATCGGTTATGGCCTGCGCCCGGATCACCCGCTGGAAAAGGTGGCCATGAACAACGGCTACCCCGGTGCCGACGGCAAGCCCAAAGGCAACCCTGGCAAGAACTCGCCGATCAACTTCGACGAATTCGCCAAGTTCGTCTCGGAATACACCCTGGACAAGGCACATGAAATTTCCGGTGTGTCCAAGGACAAGCTCGAAGCCCTCGCCAAAGTGTATGCTGATCCGAAGACCAAGGTCTGCTCCTACTGGACCATGGGCTTCAACCAGCATTCGCGCGGCACCTGGGTCAACAACATGATCTACAACGTGCATCTGTTGGTCGGCAAGATCTCAGAGCCGGGCAATGGCCCCTTCTCTTTGACCGGTCAGCCTTCAGCCTGCGGCACCGCGCGCGAGGTGGGTACTTTTGCCCACCGCCTGCCCGCCGACATGGTGGTGATGAATCCAAAGCACCGTGCGATCGCCGAGAAGACCTGGAAGATTCCATCCGGCATCATCCCGCCGAAGCCGGGCTACCACGCCGTGCTGCAGAACCGCATGCTGAAGGACGGCAAGATCAATTTCTACTGGTCAATGTGCAATAACAACATGCAAACCGCGCCGAACATCAACGGCGAAGGCTATCCGGGTTGGCGCAATCCGGCTGCCTTCGTGGTTGTGTCGGACCCCTACCCGACTGTCAGCGCGACGTCTGCCGATTTGATTTTGCCGACCGCGATGTGGATGGAAAAGGAAGGTGCATACGGTAACGCCGAGCGTCGCACCCAGTTCTGGCGGCAGCAGGTCAGCCCTCCTGGTGAGTCGAAGTCAGACTTGTGGCAACTCGTCGAGTTCTCCAAGCACCTTAAAACAGACGATGTCTGGCCTGCCAAAGTATTGGCAGAAAATCCCGGATATCACGGCAAGACTCTGTATGAAGTGCTTTTTGCCAATGGCCAGGTCAATGCCTTCCCGTTGACGCAAACCGCCAAGGGCTTCGAAAACAGTGAGTCGAAAGACTTCGGCTTTTATGTGCAAAAGGGCCTCTTCGAAGAGTACGCCAGCTTCGGTCGTGGCCATGCCCATGACCTGGCACCCTTCGATACCTATCATCAGGCGCGCGGCTTGCGCTGGCCGGTGGTCGATGGCAAGGAAACCCTGTGGCGCTTCCGCGAAGGTTACGATCCCTACGTCAAAAAAGGCGAGGGCGTCAGGTTCTATGGCAAACCGGATGGCAAGGCCGTAATCTATGCGCTGCCCTATCAGCCGGCCGCCGAAATGCCGGACAAGGAATACGACCTCTGGTTATGCACCGGTCGCGTGCTGGAACACTGGCATAGCGGTTCGATGACACGCCGCGTTCCGGAACTGTACAAAGCTTTTCCCGATGCAGTGGTCTATATGCACCCGAAGGATGCGGAAAAACGTGGCCTGAAGCGCAACGACTTGGTCAAGGTATCGTCGCGACGCGGCGAAATCCAGCTACGGGTCGACACCAAGGGCCGCAACAAACCGCCAGAGGGTCTGATCTTCGTACCGTTCTTCGACGAGCATCGCCTGGTAAACAAGCTCACTTTGGATGCGACCTGTCCGATTTCCAAAGAAACGGACTTCAAGAAGTGCGCCGCAAAAGTGGTCAAGGTCTGACCCTGGCCTGGAGAAATTGGGGAGCCATGTGGAAGTTGTGCTCCCCAGCCAGAAACCATGGACAAGGAAACCAAGCCCAGTGCAGCGGCGCGGCGCCAGTTTCTCGCCGATACCGCGCGCATGGCCTGCGGAGTTGGCCTGCTGGGACTCGGCGTTGGACTGTATGCGAAACACGCACAGGCCTTCCCGCCAGCGGCCATACGGCCACCAGGCGCGTTGGCGGAAAAACAATTTTCCGCAGCCTGCATCCGTTGCGGGCTATGCGTACGCGATTGCCCTTTCGACATCCTGCATCTGGCCAAACCCGAAGAGCCGATTTCAACCGGTACGCCCTACTTCGTCGCCCGCCAATTGCCGTGCGAGATGTGCGAGGACATTCCGTGTGTAAAAGCCTGCCCTACCGGCGCACTGGATCATTCGCTTACCGACATCAACAAGTCGAAAATGGGTCTGGCGGTATTGGTCGATCACGAGACCTGCCTGAATTTTCTCGGCCTGCGCTGCGACATCTGTTACCGGGTCTGCCCGGTGATCGACAAAGCCATCACCCTCGACCCACAAAACAACACCCGTACTGGCAAGCACACGCTGTTCATTCCGGTGGTGCATTCGGATCATTGCACGGGCTGTGGCAAGTGCGAGAAGGCCTGTCCTACAGAAGTGGCGTCGATCAAAGTTTTCCCTCTCTACATGGCCAAAGGCCAGCTGAGTGCGCACTATCGTTTGGGTTGGGTAGAAAAGGAAAAAGCTGGCGGCAGTCTGGTTGCACCGGAAGTCGAGCACCGTTACAACTTGCCCGAGGGCATGCAGTATGAACACGGCAAAGGGCTCTCTGGCTCTCCGCTTCCCGAGTCAAGCACTGGCGGAATACCCAAGGCCAAGCAGGGAAGCGCGCTGTGAGCGAGGTCTTCCTCCACCCTGGAGCAGAAGCGGTGACAAGCAAAGGCTGGCTGGCCGCGCACAAATGGCTGATCCTGAGACGCTGCAGTCAGGTCGGCATATTGCTGCTGTTCCTGCTCGGCCCCTGGTTTGGTGTCTGGATCGTCAAGGGCAATCTGAACTTCAGCTACACCCTGAACTTCCTGCCACTGACCGACCCCTACCTTATTTTGCAGTCTCTCGCGGCCGGACAAGTCCCCGAGAAGCTGGCCTGGATCGGTGTGGTGATCGTACTAGCGCTCTATCTGCTGATCGGGGGTCGCAGCTATTGCGCCTGGGTTTGCCCGGTCAATCTACTGACCGACGCAGCCTACTGGTTGCGGGTGCGGCTCGGCATCAAGGGCAGCGCGCATATCAGCCGGCCGACACGCTACTGGGTGCTGGCCATGACGCTGATCGCCGCGGCAACCACCGGCAGCATTGCCTGGGAAATGGTCAACCCCGTATCAATGATGCACCGCGGGCTGTTTTTTGGTCTCGGTCTTGCATGGGCCGTTCTGCTGGCGGTATTTCTGTTCGACCTGTTCGTCATGCGTCACGGCTGGTGCGGCCATCTTTGCCCGGTAGGCGCGTTCTACAGTCTGGTCGGCAAGTTTTCCCTGATGCGGATAAAGCTGCCGCAGCGCGCCGCCTGCAACGACTGCATGGATTGTTTTGCCGTCTGTCCCGAGCCACAAGTGATTCGACCGGCGCTGAAATCCATCAACGGCACGCCACCCTTGATTCTGGAAGCCAATTGCACCAATTGCGGGCGCTGCATCGATGTCTGCTCGAAAGATGTCTTTACCTTCGGCACCCGTTTCATGAATACCGTCGTAACCGTAGCCGGCGTCCCGCAAGCGGCGCCAAAGTGATTAACGTTCAATTTCGTCTGGGGAGTCCATCATGAAGAAAATCATCACCGTACTTTTTGCATCGCTACTGACCGTGGTTGTGGGTTGCGCCGGCTACGAACCTATGGCTTCTATGCGCGGCGTCGATGTCGCGGCGGCCGACCCTGCGCCCATGGCCACCAGCTACGTCGGTAGCCGTCCGGGAACCCAGCCGGTTGTGGCCCGCACCTTTGCCCAGCAGCCACCCGTGATTCCCCATGCCGTGACCAATTTCGACGATATCAATCTCACCGATAACCAGTGCATGGATTGTCATGGCCCGGCCAATTTTGAGAAGAAGAAATCACCGAAACTGGGCGACAGCCACTTTCTCGCCGGCACCAAGAAGTTCGATGCAGCACGTTACAACTGCGTCCAATGCCACGTAGCGCAGGTAGGCGCACCGGCACTGGTTGAAAACAGCTTCGTCGGCAACATCAAGTAGTCCGTATCCAGAGCGCGGCCTGGCGGCTTGTACGCCGGAAGGCCGCACCTGAATCTGTCAGGCGAGGCTGATTGCTGTCACCGGGCAGGGCGCCACACAGGCGCCACAGCCCGTACATGACCCGGTTGTAATCTCTGCAACCGGCGGGCCACCCAAGCGAGGGCTGAAGCGGATGGCCTCCTCCTGGCAGTGATCTCCACAAGCCCGACATTCCACACCCCTTAGAGGCAGGCAGGTTTCCGCAATGACAGCCTTGATCTGCCACGGCGTACCCTGGCTCCCAGCAAGCGCTAGCGCGCCGTCTTTACAAGCTACGGCGCAGTCACCGCAAAACGTGCATTCACCGCGTTTGAAATCCACTTCCGGATAACCGCGTACTTTCACGAGTATTCCCGTCGGGCAGACGGCAATGCACTCGTCACAGCGTGTGCATGCATCGAGGAAAGCCTCTTCGGCCATGGCCCAGGGTGGGCGCTGAATTTTTTGGCGGGCCTTGAAATCGCCTCGCATGAACTGCCGACGACTAACCATAAGAAATGCGTACTTTATGTCAAACCGTGATTCTGCCTGCCGCGGGCCTATCGCGCCAGCGCGCACTATCACTTGGGCAAATGACTTGCGTTAGCTGTATCACCATCGCCGACTTTTGGGCAACCCATTTGTCACAAATTCTCACGCTTTTAGGCTTGTGGTAGTCGCAAATTAGCCTACACTAATATTGAGGTCATGGAAGAAATGCCCGGGCTAATCCAAACGTTTTGAAAGGAAGCATCATGAAACTCAGACAAATCGCACTGCTTACGTTACTGGGTGCAGCGCTTGCTGGTTCTGTCGTAGCACAGCCTCGTGGAGGGCAAGGAATGGGGCCGGGAGATGGAACGGGTCCCGGCGCAGGAATGGGAATGCGTTTCAACTTTGACAAGACCAACACTCCAGGTTGGACATTGATGAGCGCTGAAGAACGCGTCGCTCATCAGAGCACCATGATGGCAGCGAAAACCTATGAAGCGTGCAAAGCGGCTCAGGAAGCGCAGCATGCTGCAATGACAGCCCGGGCCAAAGAGAAGGGTGTAACCCTGCCCGCACCACGGTCCAACGGATGTGACCGAATGAAGGTTCGGGGTTTCTTCAAGTAGCTGGTTTTGTCGCATTGTCAGAAAATTCCCGGCTGAGGTTTAGCCGGGAATTTTCATTTATCCTGTGGCTGCGATGAGCGAACACCACCACCATCACCATAGTGCACCCGCCAACTTCAACAACGCCTTTGCTATCGGCATAGCCCTTAACGTTGGCTTTGTTGCCATCGAGGCATTCTATGGCTGGCGGGTTGGGTCGCTGGCACTGCTGGCTGACGCCGGGCATAACCTGTCGGACGTCGCGGGCCTGCTTCTGGCGTGGGTGGCCGCGCTTGCTGCAGGCAAACTGCCAGACCATCGACATACCTACGGCTGGCAACGCGCCTCGATTCTTGCGGCCTTCGCTAACGCCGTGCTGCTATTGGTGGCCATGGGGTCCTTGCTGTGGGAGGCGGGTCATCGTCTGCAAATGCCCGCTTCGACAGACGGGTTCACGATCATTGTCGTTGCCGTCATTGGCGTTGTGATCAACGGTGCGACTGCGGCACTCTTCATGTCGGGCAGCAAGTCCGACATGAATATTCGCGGCGCCTACCTGCACATGGCCGCTGATGCACTGGTGTCACTTGGCGTGGTCGCGGCGGGCGCCTTGTATCTGTGGACAGGATGGACCTGGCTCGACCCTGTAACCAGCATGATCATCGCGCTGGTGATCATAGCCGGCACCTGGAGTTTGTTCCGGCAATCCTTGCACCTGCTTTTTGATGGTGTTCCGGAAAATGTCGAGCTCGCCAAAGTCGACACGATGTTACGTGGATTGCCCGGTGTCGATGATGTTCACGATCTTCATGTCTGGGCGATGAGTACCACCGACGTAGCGCTCACCGCGCATCTGGTGATGCCCGATGGGCATCCAGGTGACGCCTTTCTCGAGCGTGCTGCCAAAGATTTGCACGATCAGTTTCACATCACGCATCCGACGCTTCAGATCGAGCTTGACGGCCTCGATCACGGATGCCCTCAACCGCTGGCGGGCTCTTAAACGTGAACTCCCCAAGTGCTCCCTCCACCTTGAGCTTCACGCTGATCGTCAAGGCGTTTTCCCCCGGCTGGCCTGCAGCGGTCATGGGCACCGGCGCTTTTGCCTTGGCCTCTCTCGGTTTTTCTCAGCAACTGCCGATGCTCGGCGGTTTGGCCTGGGCGCTGCACTGGTTCAATTTGGTACTTTTTATGCTGATCAGCATACCCTGGCTTTTGCGTTGGGCTATTGCGTGGCCAGCAGTTGCAGATAGTTTCAGGCATCCGGTGGCAGCGAACTTTTACCCTTCCTACAGTATTGCGATACTGGTTCTGGCGGCCCAGCTACATGTATTTGGAGGGCATGACACGCTTGCACTGCTTGCTTGGTGGCTGGGTGTTGCGCTGATGTTTGCGCTCACTCTCACGGTCCTGATTGCAGTTTTTCAAGGCGAACATGTCAGTCTCGACCACGTGACGCCTGGCGTATTCATGCCACCCGTGGGCCTCGTGGTGATTCCAGTGGCTGGTGGACCGCTAATGGCAGTTCAGCCAGAAATGCTGCGCGACCTGGCGCTGACCATCAACGGCATCAGTCTCGGAGCCGGCATATTCATGTATATGGGGCTGTTGGCGCTGGCGCTGCATCGCTTCTACATACATAAACGCCTGCCGCCTACCCTGGTGCCGACTTTCTGGATCAATCTCGCGCCGCTTGGAGTAACGGTGGTCAGTGTCCTTAACCTGGTCGCAGTCACACCGTTTGCCGGTAGCGTTTCCGTCTATGTGATGGCAGTTTTTTTGCTCTGGGGTTTTGGCGCATTCTGGTTGCTACTTGCGCTGCTGTTCACTTGGACGGCATGGAAAATTGCCCCACTTTCCTTTTCCCTCACCTGGTGGGCCTTCACCTTCCCACTGGGCGCTTTCACGCTGGGCAGCCAGCGACTGAGCGAAGTCACCGGCCTGGGCACACCCCTGGCTTTTGGCTGGCTGGCGTGGGTACTGCTGTCAGCCATCTGGACACTAACGCTGATCAGGACCATCGGCGGCGTTGCCAGCGGCCAGCTGTTTCAGCCTCAAGCCTAGCCAAAACCCAGCAAAAGCTTCCATAGAAAAAACTGTTCGACGATCTGGAATACAGCGATTAAGATAGTAATCGTTTACTATCTTTTAATCAGACATCGATGGACATCAAACTCAAACCACGAAATCTGCCGGCGGATCAGCGTCGGGCGGTCACCGTCGAAGCTGTCGTCGAACTGACCGCCGAGCAAAACCCCGGCGACATCACCACCGCGGCGATCGCCAAGCACATGGACCTGACGCAGGGCGCGCTGTTTCGTCACTTCCCCAGCAAGGAAGCGATTTGGCAGGCTGTCATGGAGTGGGTCGCCGAGCGCCTGTTAAAGCGTGTCGATAAGGCCATCGCTGGTGCGGCCTCTCCCCTCCTGGCGCTGGAAGCCGTATTCAAGACGCATGTCGATTTCGTGGTCAGCCATCCCGGTGTGCCACGTCTGTTGTTCGGCGAGTTACAGCGCGCCGAGGATACCGCAGCCAAGCGCATGGCACGCACCATGATCGCGGGCTATCGCGAGCGACTGAGCGGCCTGATCGAAGCCGGAAAAATTCAGGGCGAAATCACGCCGGAAATTGATGCCGCCTCTGCGGCAGTCGCATTCATCGGCAACATTCAGGGCCTGGTCATGCAATCACTGTTAAGCGGCAAAGTCGAACAAATGCGCTCTGCGGCACCGGGCGTCTTCGCAATATATCTTCGTGGAATAAGGAGCAACAAATGAACTCGAAATCCCGCATCATCAAAACGCTGGCCATTGCGGCGCTCATCTTTGGCGCCCTGACCATTTTCAGCGGCGGCCGCGCGCTGTTCGGCAGTGACGAAGCCCGCGCCGCTCTCGGCAATGTCGTGCCCTTCGTGCTCTGGTTCAACTTTACGGCCGGCTTCGTCTATGTAATCGCCGGTATCGGATTGCTACTCGTCAAGCCCTGGGCTGCACCAACCGCTGTTTTTCTGGCGGCAGCCACCGTGCTCGTCTCGCTGGCAATGACGATTTACGCGGCTACCGGTGGTGCATTTGAAATGCGCACCGTCGGTGCGCTGGCCATCCGATCCCTGTTCTGGATCGCCATTGCCTTTGTCGCCGTACGGGCAGTGAAATCCGGCTCGCCTGCGCTCAATCCGTAATGAAAACTCACCGCCTTCGCCGTGTGGGCTTTATCGCCGCGGCAGTCGTCCTGATCGCTGCCTTCGCCTGGGTGCTGGCGCGCAGCGGCCCGCTGGCTCCGGTTCGCGTCGTCACCACAACAGTGGCGCGCGCTGATATCGCGCCCATGCTGTTCGGTATCGGCGTGGTCGAGGCCCGGCGCAGCTATCTGGTCGGCCCCACCGGCGCCGGACGGGTACGAAGCGTGGCGGTGGATGTCGGTGAGCATGTAAAGGCAGGCCAGGTCCTGGCTGAAATGGAACCGGTGGATCTGGACCAGCGCTACGCTGCCACCACTGCGGCTGCAGCTCGAGCACGAAATGCAATTGATACCGCAGCGGCACAACTCGCCGACAGCATCGCCCGGCGCCGGAATGCCGCCGCCAACGCCAATCGCTATGAAGACCTGGGGCGCCAGGGCTTTGTCAGCATCAGCGTCTCCGAAGGGAAATCGCAGGAGCTGAAGTCGGCTGAAGCGCAGAAGGCCGCCGCCGAATCGGCATTGGCCGCCGCCCGGCAAGACTTCGCCCGCCTCGGCGCAGAACGCGAGGGCGCACAACAACAACGTGCCAACCTGCGCTTGCAGGCGCCGGTGGACGGCGTAGTCACCGCGCGCGACGCAGAGGCCGGATCAACCGTGGTCGCCGGTCAGGCGGTGTTGCGCCTGATCGCGCCCGACAGCCTGCGCATAAAGTTGCGACTCGATCAAAGTCGTTCAGCCGGATTGACTCCTGGCCTGCCGGCCGAGATCGTGCTTCGCTCACGCCCGCAGCAGACGTATCCGGGAAAAGTCGAGCGCATTGAAATGCTCGCCGACAGTGTGACGGAAGAGCGTCTGGCACTGGTCAGCTTCGACACGCTGCCACCCGGTATTTCCGTTGGCGAGATGAGTGAAGTCACACTGCGCCTGCCCGCCATCAAGAACTCGCTGGTACTGCCCAACGCGGCGTTGCGCCAGCATGGCGGCAAGAGCGGGGTCTGGGTGCGTAATGACAATGGGCTTAATTTCATCGCTGTCAAAACAGGAATTGCCGGCGCCGACGGCATGCTGCAAATTCTCGACGGCCTCAAGCAAGGTGACGCGGTCATCACTTACAGCGAACGTGATTTGAGCGAAAAGACCCGCACTCAGGTCGTCTCGGCTCTGGTCACCCCATCCAACTGAGCCGGTCATGATCAGTCTGGCCGGCCGCGACATCGCGCATTCCTGGAGCAAGTTCGTTCTTACCGGCATCGGCCTCGGTCTCCTGATTGGCGTCACCTTGACCATGGCGGGCGTGTATCGCGGCATGGTCGACGACGCGCGCGCCTTGCTGAGCAACAGCGGCGCCGACCTCTGGGTGGTACAGAAAGACACTCAGGGTCCCTATGCCGAGTCGTCGACGATCAAGGACGATGTCTATCGCGGCGTGCGCGGCCTGGCCGGAGTCGGGCAAGCGGCCAATGTCAGCTACCTGACCATGCAGGTGGGTAGCGGTAACACCGATCGGCGCGTAATGGTGGTTGGTTTCGAGCCCGGCCAGCCCGGCGAGCCGGCCTACCTGATTGCCGGGCGGCGCCTGCTGCGCGGCCACTACGAGGCCATCGCCGATATCAAGACCGGCATGGACCTTGGCCAGCGCATCCGCATTCGACGGCACGAGTATCTCGTGGTCGGCCTGACCCGTCGCATGGTTTCCTCAGGCGGTGACCCGATGGTGTTCATTCCGCTCAAGGATGCACAGGAAACCCAATTTCTCAAGGACAACGACGCCATCGTCGGCGATCGCGCGCGCACCGCCGCCAATCCCGCGCTGAATCGACCCGGGGTGCCCGGTCTGGTCGATGCCATCAATGCCTCGCAGACCAGCAATCGCAATGTCAACGCCGTGCTGGTCAGGCTGACGGGCGGCTATCCTCCTGACAAGGTGGCGCAGGAGATCCGCCGCTGGAAACACCTGCAGGCCTACACCCGCGCCGAGATGGAAGAAATTCTGGTGGCCAAGCTGATCGCCACCTCGGCCAAACAGATCGGCATGTTTCTGGTGATCCTGACCATCGTCAGCGCGGCCATCGTCGCCTTCATTATCTACACCATGACACTAGGCAAGATCCGCGAAATCGCGGTACTGAAACTGATTGGCACGCGTAACCGCAGCATCGCCTGGATGATATTGCAGCAGGCGCTGGGCTTGGGCCTGATCGGTTTCGTCGTCGGCAAAATTTCCGCGACGCTGTGGGCACCGGCTTTTCCAAAATATGTCTTGCTGGAGCCGTCCGACGCCCTGCAAGGCTTCATCATCGTCATGGTGGTTTGTGCGCTGGCCAGCACACTGGCGATTCGGGCCGCACTCAAGGTCGACCCGGCGACAGCGATAGGTGGTTGAGATGGACAGCGGAATCCACATCACGGGTCTGAGCAAGCGTTACGGCGAAGGCGAAACTGCCGTCGACGCACTGAAAGATGTCAACATGAGCATCGCTCCTGGCGAGGTGGTCGGCTTGGTCGGCCCCAGCGGATCGGGCAAGACAACTTTGCTCAAATGCCTCGGTGCGGTGATCGAGCCGACACGCGGACACATGATGCTGGGCGGTGAAGTGATTTACGACAGCGGCCAGGACGGCTGGAAGACCAAAGACCTGCGTGCTTTGCGGCGCGACCGGATCGGATTCATTTTCCAGGCGCCGTATCTGATTCCGTTTCTTGACGTCACCGACAATATCGCCCTGCTGCCGATGCTGGCGGGACGTGCAAATGCCGTCTCGCGGGCACGGGCGCTCGAGCTGCTGCAGGCACTCGATGTCGCGCATCGCGCCAAGGCCTTGCCCAGCGAGCTTTCCGGCGGCGAGCAGCAGCGCGTGTCGATCGCGCGGGCATTGGCCAACCAGCCGCCGGTGATTCTTGCCGACGAGCCGACCGCGCCGCTGGACAGCGAACGCGCGCTGGCAGTCATGCGCATCCTCAACCGCATGGCCAGCCAGTACCAGACAGCCATCATCGTCGTCACCCACGACGAAAAAATCATCCCGACCTTCAAACGGATTTACCATATTCGCGACGGGCGGACGGAGGAAGAAGCCGGTGAAGGCAGAGACATTTCCTGAGCCGGGAGTCGTTCTGTTCAGCGACCACCGTCGCTGATTGTTCCTCCTCTGTTGCAATGGATACGCACTGGAAGAGAGAAGCATCATGAGCAAACTAATCAACATTCTCGTGCTGTGCCCCAACAATTCAGCACGCAGCATTCTTGGCGAAGCGCTGTTCAATCACTACGGAGCCGGCCGCGTCAAAGCCTGGTCGGCGGGCAGCAATCCGAGCGGCAGCGTCAACGATGTGCGCGGCCCGGTCTGGCCCGGCCATCCGACAGCGGTGCACTGGGGCATTCCCGACCCGACTCAGGTTGAGCCGCCGGAAGCGCGGCGTGAAGCTTTCGAGGAAACCTATCAAGCGCTGGAAAAACGTATCCTTGCATTTCTCACCTTGCCGCTGGAAACGCTGACGCCTGAAAAGTCGGCGATGGCGGCACGGCGAATTCACACCGGCGCCTGAGCAATTTTCAGTGCGCAAGCACTAACGGAATCGCCATGACAGAAATCATCCTCGAATCCACCCTGACTTGCCCGCAATGTGGCCACGTCAAAACCGAAACCATGCCCACTGACGCCTGCCAGTGGTTCTATGAATGCGAGGACTGCCACACGCTGCTCAAGCCCAAACCCGGCGACTGTTGCGTGTTCTGTTCCTACGGCACGGTGCCCTGTCCGCCGATCCAGGAGAACGGCAAAGGACAGTCCTGTTGAGCGCAATAGCGCGGGAACCCGTTTGATCACCAACTCGCCGCCCGCCACCCGCATTCCCCGCGCCATCTGGGCGCTCGGTTTCGTCAGCTTGCTGATGGATGTCTCATCCGAACTGATACACAGCCTGCTGCCAGTGTTCATGTTCAGCACGCTCGGCATCAGCGTACTGGTCATTGGCCTGATCGAAGGCGCTGCCGAAGCAACCGCGCTGATCGTGAAGATTTTCTCCGGTGCCCTGTCCGACTACTGGGGCAAGCGCAAGCCGCTGACGGTGCTGGGTTACGGCCTCGGCGCGCTGTCCAAGCCGCTGTTTGCGATGGCCGGCGGTGCCGGCCTGATAATTTTCGCCCGCCTCATCGATCGTGTCGGCAAGGGCATTCGTGGCGCGCCACGCGACGCGCTGATCGCCGACATTGCACCCGCAGAAATACGTGGCGCTGCCTTCGGTTTGCGTCAGGCACTCGACACCGTGGGCGCCTTCCTCGGCCCACTGCTGGCCGTCGGGCTGATGCTGGCGTGGGCCAACGATTTTCGCGCCGTGTTCTGGGTCGCCTCCATCCCGGCGTTTCTTGCTGTCGCCTTGCTGCTCTTCGGCGTTCGCGAGCCCGCGAGCAAATCAAACGAAAAGCGCATCAATCCCATCCGCCGCGAAAATCTGCGACGCCTTCCGCGAGCCTACTGGTGGGTGGTCGCCATTGGTGCGATGTTCACCCTGGCGCGATTTTCGGAAGCTTTTCTGGTCTTGCGCGCGCAACAAGACGGCCTGCCGCTGGCCCTGACGCCGCTGGTGCTGATCGCCATGAATGTGATCTTTGCCCTCAGCGCCTATCCCTTTGGCAAACTGTCCGACTCAATGAGTCACTCGCAGTTGCTGGGCTGGGGCCTGGTCGTGTTGATCGCGGCCGACGTGGCGCTCGCCAATGCCGGCCACGCGAACACTCTCTGGCTCGGCATCGGCTTGTGGGGCCTGCACCTGGGCATGACCCAGGGACTGCTGGCGACCATGGTGGCCGACACGGCACCGGCCGATTTGCGCGCCACGGCCTACGGATTTTTCAATCTCGTCAGCGGCATCTCACTACTGTTCGCTAGCGCGCTGGCCGGCCTGCTGTGGGACAGCTTTGGTGCCGCGACCACCTTTGTCGGCGGCGCGGTGATCAGCGTCGCGGCGCTTGCCACGATTGTTGTGCGCGGGACGCGGTTTTCATAATGGTCTAATCGTTGTGGCAGAGCCTGCGATTCGACAGCTATCGCGCAACCGTGCCGGAAAACTCTATTCCGGCTAAGATTCAAGCTTAGAAAAATTCGGTTTGGAAGGTTCAACGGACTGAGTTGAAGTTCCGCTCCGCTGTGAGAACGACGAGATGTCGGTCAGCGTCTGAGCACTACCGCAATAGGATACCAGTGGATACAGATGCAACAAGCTATGGTCGGAAATCAAGCAGAACACTTTGGCGAAGCATGATCTCGGAGGCGCTCGGCTATCCATCAGAAATACTGCCTCACTCGCCCGTATGCAAGTGCAATCAAGCTACTTCAGAACTGGCGAAGACTTGGGGCGATGAGCACCACGGCATTAACCACAGAGGCTCAAGTTGGAACTGACCGAAAGCACCGGCCTCTTGCCCGACGGTATCGACACCCGCTATTCATCGATCACTTGCCTCAAATATCTGTAACGGGAACAGTCGATGATCGATCAATCCTTCACCCACGGCGTGCTCACTCACCTCAACGACAAGGTAACTGCCAAAGACATTGTTCCGCGGGGGCTTTGCCTTGGCTTGGTAAGCCGATACCGATGGGAAGAAGTCCACAGGTCGGCGACAAATCTCGTCACTCATGATTGCAAAGCCTATCCGGGCAAGTTGCTCTGGAGTCCATACGTGGCGGAGAATCTAAACGCAGTGATACCAGCGCCGCATCCATCGGAGGTCTGACCGTGTTTCGCTTTGGGAAAATACATTTTCGCATCGGTGTGCGCGTCGGGCTCGCGCTGGCATTACCGATCATCGGTGTACTGGTCCTGTCAATATGGATACTCACCGGCTACTTCCGCATCGCTAGTGATATGCGGGACGTACGTGCCATCGGAGAAATTGCACCAGCGGTTGGCGATCTGATCCACGCGCTACAGAAGGAGCGCGGCGTTTCCACCGGCTTCGTTGGTTCGGCCGGACGCGAACTAGTGGAAATGCTGCCGGCACGCCACGCGGAAACCGACAAAAAGAGCGCAGCACTCAGCAGTACGCTGTCCGACTTCCATGCGGCTCGTTTCGGCGGAACGTTGGCTGGTCGGATCGAGGCGGCGCGCGAAGCGATGAGCCTGCTTGAAGCTTGGCGCCATGAAGTTGCCGAGGGTCGTGTGAGTGTGCCGGAAGTCACCCGGCTTTATAGCGGTGCCATCGCCAGACTGATCGGCATCGTCGAAGAGGTTTTGGTAGTCAGCCCTCGAGCAGATCTTACGCGTTCCATCTATGCCTACCTGCATTTGTTGCTGGCCAAAGAAAGCGCGGGGCAGGAGCGAGCCTTTGGGACAGCGTTTTTTGCTGCCGACCATTTCGATGAGAGCAGCCAGGCGCGCCTGGCAGAACTGATTGATCGACAGCAGGAGTCGCTTCAAAAGTTCTACTCCTTTGCGTCGCCGGGACAGGTCGCGCTGCTCGATTATCTACTCAAAGGAATCAGGGCAGCGGAACTGCAGCGCATGCGACAAATAGTCCTCAGCGGCAAGAATCGTTCCCTGACGAGTGAGATCAAGGTTGCGCACTGGTTCGAAACGACGACGCAAAGAATTGAGCAAATGAAGGTCGTCGAGGACAGCCTGGCCGCCGACTTGATCGCGCAGACCCGGCGTGCCGAAGGTGAAGCTTCGCATACCGCCCGCATGGTTGCCCTGCTTGTCATCGTCCTGCTGATCCTTACCCTCGCTGTGGCGGTAGAGCAGGCGCGTGGAATCATTGGTCCCATGGTCCGGATGACGAAAGCAATGAGCAAACTGGCTGCCCGCGACGAAGCGGAGGCACTTACACACGAAGATCACAGGCGCAGCGACGAAATTGGGGATATGGCGCGCGCCATGATCGTGTTCCGCGAAAATCTGGTCAAAGTAGTGCACGCCGAAGAGCAACACAAGAGCGAAACAATCCTGCGTTTGCACTACAAGGCGCTGGCCGCCATCACGCAGGGAGTGATCATCACCGATGCCAAGCGCCAAATCATTTACGCCAATGACGCCTTCCAACGCATCACTGGCTACACCGAGGAGGAAATTCTCGGACAAACACCATCTTTCCTGCATGGTAGTTCTGCGAATGAAGAAATTCTCAACGAGCTTCGGAGAGCGCTGACCAGCGGGGATGGCTTCAATGGCCACTTGATGAACTTCAAGAAGGATGGCACGCCGTTCTGGAGCGACTTGTCAGTTTCTCCCATGACAGACAATGAAAACCACATCACCCACTTCGTCGGCATCACGCGTGACGTTACGGAAAGTCGTCAAGTGCAGCAGGAGTTGCGTATCGCGGCAAAAGCCTTCGAGTCACTTCACGGCATCATGGTTACTGATGCCAGGGGCACCATACTGCGGGTTAATCATGCGTTCACCGAACTGACCGGCTACCTAGCGGACGAAGTCGTAGGCAATACGCCCTCGATCCTCAAATCCGGGAAGCATGATGACGAGTTCTATGCCGAGATGTGGCGACAGTTGGCCGCCACCGGGGCCTGGTATGGCGAGATATGGGATAGACGAAAGAACGGCGAAGTTTTCCCAAAATGGCAGACCATCTCGGCGGTAAGAGGTCTCGATGGGCAGACTACCCACTATGTAGCGGCATTCTCGGACATCAGCGAGAGCAAGGCAGCGGAAGCCGAAATCAGGCACTTGGCGTTCTTCGATCCGCTGACCCATTTACCCAACCGCAGGTTGTTGCTTGATCGCCTGCAGCATGCATTGGCCACCAGCGCCCGCAATCGGCAGCACGGTGCCGTACTGTTCATCGATCTCGACAATTTCAAAAACCTGAACGACACCCAGGGACATGACAAGGGCGACCTGCTGCTACAGAAGGTCGCGGAGCGCCTCACCAATAGCGTGCGCGAAGGCGATACCGTGGCCCGTTTTGGCGGCGACGAGTTCGTCCTGTTACTGGAAGGCCTGAGCGTAAATTCTGACGAAGCAGTGAGCCAGGCGGAACTAGTCTGTGAAAAAATTCTCGAGGCGCTGAATCTGGGCTATCAACTGGGCACCCGGGACTATCACTGCACACCGAGTATCGGCATTACGCTCTACTGCGGCCATTCGGCAAGCGTCGACGAACTGCTGCAGCAGGCTGATCTGGCAATGTACCAATCCAAGGAGGCCGGCCGCAACACCCTGCACTTCTTCCAGCCTGACATGCAAGCTGCAGTTACCCTCCGCTCCATACTTGAAGCGGATTTACGCAAGGGTTTGCGTGAAAATCAATTCTTGCTGTTATATCAACCGCAGGTAGGCGCCGAGGGGCAGTTGACAGGGGTCGAAGCGCTAGTGCGCTGGCACCATCCCATTCGTGGCATTGTCGCCCCCAGCGAGTTCATTCAACTGGCTGAGGAAACCGGTCTGATTCTGCCACTGGGACTGTGGGTGCTGAAAACCGCCTGCGAGCGACTCGCGGTTTGGGGCGCCGAACCCGGCAAGAAACACCTGACCATGGCCGTCAATGTCAGTGCGCGCCAGTTTCATCATAAGGATTTCGTCGATCAGGTTCTGGCAACACTTGAACATTGCGGGGCTGACCCCAAGCGCCTGAAGCTGGAATTGACGGAGAGCCTGCTCCTCTCGGATGTGGAGGACACCATCGTCAAGATGACCACGCTGAAGGAGGCGGGTGTGAGTTTTTCGCTGGACGATTTCGGCACGGGATATTCATCCCTGTCCTACCTGAAGCGCCTTCCCATTGATCAACTGAAAATCGACCGGTCTTTCATCCGCGACGTGCTGACCGATCCGAACGATGCTGCAATTGCGCTAACCATCGTTGCCCTGGCGCATAGTATGGGTCTTACAGTAATCGCCGAAGGCGTGGAAACAGAAGCTCAGCGTGAGTTCCTAGCCAGCAACCATTGTTGCGCCTTCCAGGGTTTTCTGTTCGGCAAGGCGGTGCTGCCCGAGCAGATTTCGTACTGAAAGAGCGGCTGGAATCCAACAAGCATAGCGGCAAGCGCCGTCTCGCCAGCGCCGACTTTCTTATCGCTCGCGCCCTGCCAGACAAATCAATGCAGCTGATCGGATGATGAGTTTCTGGCTCTCCAATACCGCCAGCGCCCGATACAGCGCCTCATGCGTCAAGCCAAGCTCGGCAGCGATATCCTTCAACGCGCCTTGCGGGCAAAAGCATCCTTCGGCATCGCAGCGCAGTCGCAGAAACTGCAACACACGCTGCGGTGCCGAGCGAATCTGCTTGAGCTCGTAGCGCTGGCGCATGCCTTGCAAGCGGTGCGCCAATTCGGCGGAAAAGTTCCACAAGGCCTCGGGGTCACGCCGCAACTGAGTTTCCAGCGAAGTCTTGGGGTAGAACCCCGCAACGCTGTCGCTGGCGGCAATCGCATCACAATGGTAGTGCGCGGCGAATAGCGAGGCTTCGGCAAACATTTCACCCGGTCGCACCTGATGGAGCGTCACGGCGCCGCCGTCCGGAGTCACGCGCTGCAAACGCAGTGCACCGCTCAAGAGGATAAAAATGCCGACGGTACGATCACCCTGACGAAACAGCGTTGTCCCCGCAACGACAACGCGCGGCTGCGGCGACAAACCAGCCAGAAGTGGCAGACTAGTGCTACCCGCATCTATCTCGGCATCAAGCACAGCGTTCAGTTTGGTTCTGGCCTTCATATGATTGCAATCATAAAGCCAACCGCAGGTCCTTGCTAAGCTTGCCTCCACCACCTCACCGGGAATCACACCATGTCAGTTCGCGCCGCTCTTACCTTCACCTGTCTAATGGCCGTGGTCGTACAACCGACGTTCGGTAAGTCCGATGAACACCAGATGGATCACGCGGCGCACATGGCGCAAATGGAGGCGCAGGCGCCCAAAGCAAATGCTTCCGCGCCGGCCCCCGCCCTACCCCTGCTGGTGCATTTCCCGGACCAACTACGCGATCACACCCTGAGCAACATGCGCGACCACCTGTTGGCGCTGGCCGAGATTCAGGACCGCCTGGCGCAACAGCGCTATGACGAAGCAGCGGAAATTGCCGAACAACGGCTGGGCATGAGCTCACTCAAATTGCATGGCGCCCACGAAGTCGCCAAGTACATGCCAAAAGGCATGCAGGATGCCGGCACCGCCATGCATCATGCGGCCAGCCGATTTGCGCTGACCGCCCAGGAGTCGGCCATCGATCGCGACATGGGTAAATCGCTTGCTGCGCTTACAACACTGACGCAAAGCTGTGTGGCATGTCATGCGGGGTATCGGTTGCGGTAAGAAACAAGTTCTCCTCTTACATCGCGCAAGCTCTCTACGCCACGACAAACGTTATCAGTTGCGCCGAGAACGCAAGCCAGCCCGATGTGATGCACTCGCCCTGAAACATGTCATGTTGTTGCGTAGAGACAAGGTACACGGCACACTCCGCCGATGACCCTGACCAGCCCTGCGCGCCAAACAAGGAAGCCCCGTCGCGTCAAGGCACGCTTCATCGCACCCCTCGCCCTCGTGCTGCTCTTCATCATGGGCGTGTTTGCGGCCGCCATTTTGCGGGTCGAGGCGGATATTCGCGATCAGGACATTGCCGAGCGCACTGCTGCCGTCGGCAAGCTTTTTGTCCAGAAGCTGGACAAGGATACCAACCTGATGATGGCGACGATGAGAGCGATGATGACCAATCAGTCCATCGAGCGGGCATTCCACGACCTCGACCGCCCGGCGCTGTCCCGGCAACTGGGCCCCTTGTTCGCGAGCCTGCGCGACCAGCATCAAATCACACACTTGTATTTCACCGGTCCGGATCTGATCAACCTCTACCGCTTTCACAGCCCCGATGAATTCGGTGACAAGATCGACCGACTCACGACGATCAAGTCTAGAGATCAGCAGGAAGCGGTACATGGTCTGGAACTGGGTGCCTTGGGGACGCTCACACTCAGGCTGGTCATGCCCTGGCTGCGCAACGAACAGCTTATCGGCTACCTCGAAATCGGTGAGGAGATTGAGCATCTAATCAGCGAAGTCAGAGAAAGTCTGTCGGTAGATATGCTGGTTCTGGTGGATAAACAGATGGTGTCGTTGCAGCAGTGGCAGAACGGTCAGGCCTTGATGAAGCGCGAAGGGAACTGGAATCGCTTCAAGGGCCATGTGGCACTGGCTCAAACGCTAGACCAGTTGCCAGTGGCGCTGGATGACCTCACACTTCAGCGACTGCTCGCCGGACACACCGTGGAAATCGAAGATCGCGGGCGATCACTGCATTTGGCCGCCGTCCCGCTCATAGATGTGGGTCAGCGCCATATCGGCGACATGATAGTGATTCGCGACATCACCGCGCTGGAAACCACCTTTCAATGGTCGATCATCGCCGTCACGGCAATCAGCCTTCTTTCAGCGATCGGCGTACTCGGAGTGTTCTATCTTGCCCTCGATCGAGTGGAGGAGGATTACCGGCGCCAGCACGATCTCGAGCACCAGTTGCTGCGCTTCAACACCGAGTACAGCCGCATCCTGCAACTTGAAAAACTATCGGCATTGGGGACCATGGTCGGCAGCATCGCCCACCAACTGAACAATCCGCTGGTCGGCGTGGTCAATCTTGCCCAGCTGGCTGAGCGCGGGCTCGACGATCCGGTACGCACGCGCGAATTGCTGGGTGACATTCGCAGCGCCGGCGAAGACTGTCGCGCCTTTGTCAAACGCATGCTGGCGTTTTCGAAGGTCTCCTGTTTCGAGAGCAAGCCGACGCCGATGGCGGAACTGATCGAGGACACGGTTTTGCTCTTTCGCCAGACCGAAAACCAGCATCTTCCGGTCGAAGTGAGGCTGCCGGACGCACCGATCGTGTTGACGATCGATCCGATCCTGGTCCGCCATGCGTTGTTCAACCTGCTGGTCAACGCGGCTCAAGCCACAACCAACGATGGTGCCATCGTGATCACCCTGGTACGGGAAGAAGACCCGACGCGAGGCGTGCCCGGCTGGTCGCTGGCGGTGAGCGATCACGGCCGGGGCATGCCGCCCGAGGTAATTGAAAAGATCTTCGTGCCCTTCTACACCACCCACAGCGATGGCACCGGCCTGGGTCTGCCGGTGGTGCAGCATGTCGCACTGCTGCATGAGGGGCAGGTGAACGTCAGCAGCGAGCCGGGGCTTGGCACGCGAATTGCGATCTGGCTACCTGACTCCGTTTCGGAATCCTTGGCCAGCCCCCAAGCCGACGTGCCCCGCAATCAATGACTGCTACACCTGACATGCTGCCAAAAATCCTCGTGGTCGATGATGATCGCCACACCCGCAAACTGCTCGACCGACTGCTGGACAAGACGGCTCTGGTCAGTCTTGCCGTCGACGGCGCGCAAGCGCGCCAGTTGTTCGCGACCGGAGATTTCAATCTGGTGCTGATGGATCAGCGCCTGCCCGACGACAATGGCATTGCCCTGCTGCGCGAGTTTCGTGCACGCCGGCCGCACCTGGTGGGCATTCTCATGACCGGATTCGCGGAGGTGCGGGATGCCGTGGCGGCGGTACGCGAAGGATTGTTCGATTACCTGACCAAGCCCTTTGAAGACCTGGAAGCCCTCGAAGCGGTCATCGGCAAGGCGCTCGAACTCGACCGGGCCTATCGTGAAATCCATGGACTGCGCGCCCGCTTGTCCGGCGAATCGGGAACGCCGGGCATTATTGGCCGGTCTCCCGCTATGGAGCGGGTGCTCGGCCAGATACGCCAGGTCGCTGGCCTCGACACCACCGTGCTGCTGGAAGGTGAAAGCGGCACCGGCAAGGATCTCGCCGCCAAAATGATTCACGCCTTGAGCACCCGCGCCGCGAAGCCCTTTCTCGAAGTCAATTGCGGCGGGCTGCCGGAAACCCTACTGGAAAGCCTGCTCTTCGGCCATGAAAAGGGGGCCTTCACGGGCGCAGGCCAGGCCAATGCCGGCTACTTCGAAAAGGCCCACGAGGGCAACCTGTTCCTTGACGAAATCGCCGGCATGAGCCCAAAGCTGCAAAGCAACCTGCTGCGTGTGCTGCAGGATCACAGCGTCACCCGCATCGGCAGCACCCAGCCGCGTCAGGCCGACTTTCGCCTGATCTGTGCCACCAACCGACCGCTGCTTGACGAGGTCAAGGCCGGTCGATTTCGGGAAGACCTTTACTATCGCATCGCCGTAGTGTCGGTGACCATGCCGCCGTTGCGCGAGCGTGTCGGCGACATCGTGCCGCTGGCCGCGCATTTTCTTGATTACTACAGCGCGAAATTTGGCAAGACGTGCGGACCACTCACACCTGCTGCGCTGCAGGCACTGGAAGACTGCCGCTGGGAAGGTAATGTGCGCCAACTCCAGCACTGCATCGAGCGCGCCGTGGCACTGCACGCGGGCGGCCCGATCGATACCTTGCACCTGTTCCCGACTGGTGAGCTCTCCGTGAGCCCGCTTGCCACGGATGACGTCGCATCGAGTACCACGTTGAGCTATCAGGACGCCCGCGCCGAATTCGAGCGTGATTACCTGCGCCGCCTGCTGGACGCCGCCAGTGGCAACGTGTCCGAAGCTGCTCGCCTGGGCGGCATCCCCCGACAGAATTTGTATGTGCGCATGAAACGATGGGGAATTGTCACTTAATAGTGACAACTGTCACCATTAAGTGACAAGCGGCTGGCAAATTTCTTCGCCATACCGCCCCATGTTCGGTCAAGTACGGGGTATGGTGCATGGCACAAGACTTGCGCTGCTTCTTGGCAGAGTCGTGCCTTTGAGGAATGAAAAAGATCGCACGACGACTTGGACCACGGTTCCCCAGTAATTCAGTCATAGCCACATCAACATATCAACGGAGACTCATCATGAAAAGAACTGCATTGTTTCTGAGCCTGGCCCTCATCGGCATGGGATCCGCCCTCGCCGCCGACCCGGCCAAAATAAACTGGACCAAGGTCGCCACCACCAAGATTCCGATGTTCTATCCCGGCCAATCCACCTACGAATGGCTGCGCAGCGACGCACACAAGAACGCCGCGAAAGAGGTCAAGCGCGGCGATTCCTGCCTGTCCTGCCACGACGAAGAAGATGCGGAGAAGGACATAGGTAACGAGATCGTCAAAGGCGGCCGACTGGAGCCGACCCCAATTCCGGGCAAGTCGGGCTACAAGGAACTCAAGGTACAAGCCGCCTTCGACGCCAAGAACCTCTATATCCGCTACCAGTGGAAAACCGATAACGCCTACGCGGGTACCGAGCATCAGTATCTGCGCTTCGATGGCAAGGAATGGAAAGTCTGGGGTTATCCCAAGCTGGACAAGGACGTTCAGGAAGGCAAGACGCCCGGCATCTATGAGGACCGCATGTCGATCATGATTGACGACGGCAAGGTGGCCGGATTTGCCAAGCAGGGTTGCTGGCTTACCTGCCACGACGGCGAGCGTGACAATCCGCATCTGGCAACCAAGGATGAAGTCGCGGCTAACGCACTGCTGAACGCTATCAAGAAAAAAGACGTGCGCAAGTACCTGCCCGATACCCGCACCGACCCATCCGACTGGAAAACCGGCAAATCAGTTGAAGAGCTTGCCAAGCTCAAGGCGTCCGGCTACTTCCTCGACTTGATTCAGTGGCGTGCGCATCGCAGCACCTCGGTCGGCATGGCCGACGATTTTTACGTCGCTGAATATCGCTTCGGCGATGACGGCAAGAACCCGTTCAGCAGCAATGCCGACAAGAAAACGCACCAGCCGAAGTACATGTGGGACGAAAAGAAAGTCGGCTACAAGTCGATCAAGGCGCTGAATCTGTACAAGGGCGGCAACCACTACCTGATTCGCGAGCAGAATGCGGTGCCGTTTGACCCGAACGCCGACTGGAAGGAAGGCGACATGATTCCCGACTACATCAACAGCCGTGAAGATGCCAAAGGCTCGGCGGCCGACAACAACGCCATAGCCAATTGGAAGAATGGCGTGTGGACGGTAGTACTGATCCGTCCGCTGGGCCTGACTAATCCCGACGACAAAACCCTGAAGGCCGGTGGCATCTATAACGTCGGCTTTGCCATTCATGATGACAACATCACCACGCGCGGCCACCATGTCTCCTTCGAGAAGACGCTGGGACTCGGCGTCAAGAAAGGTACCAAGGTCGATATCAATGCGGTCAAACTGAAGTAAACGGGTACCGCCCGCCCGAGCCTGGCTCGGGCGGAATTCATGTGGCAACGTTCATCCTATCAAGCGTTTTGAGCACTCATGCTTCGCCAGTCGTTGAAACAACAATGATGCGCAGCGGTAAGTCCGTGGATGGAGTTGATTACTGTCAGCCTCGCTGGAGGCCGGTGTGCTTCCATACGCAGAGCGCTGAATTATGTCGACCCGAAAGCCTGGTTGCCGATTGTTTCCCGATGTAGGATTCCTCCGACTTGACACCTTGCTGTCGTGAGGGCTAAATCCCAACAGTAGTCTGCAGTGACTCAATCCAACCGCAGGAGAAGACAGGAATGGCTCCACCGCCACTTGCAACACGCGAAGCGATCCGTGAAGAACGCTTCAGCGACGTCTGGAGCAATGAGTTGAACGATGCGTTTGCGGACATCGCGCCCTATTACGATCGGGGCAATGAAATTGCCGCGCTGGGTTTGTGGAGCACTTTTCTCAAGCGCTTCATGCGCACGGTGGACATCAAGCCCAACCAGAAAGTGCTGGATGTCTGCGCCGGCACCAATGCAATCGGCATCGCCCTGCTCAGGCGTGAGCCTACTCTCGATGTGCATGCCATGGATCGCAGCGCAGAGATGCAGACCGTGGGCCAGCAAAGTGCTGCCGCTTTGGGCTTTCATATCAAAAGCACCATCGGTGACGTACACAAGCTGCCGTTTCCTGACAATCATTTCGATGTCGTCACGCTGCAGTTCGCCTCACGCCACCTGCGGGTAAGGGAAGTGTTCACCGAGATACAGCGAGTGCTCAAGCCGGGTGGACATTTTCACCATTCGGACATGCTGCGTCCTCGCAATGTAATCGTGAAGAATCTCTACTACACCTATCTCAAGCTCTGCCTGAACTTCACCAGTCTAATCGTCGGCAGCGGCCCGGCGGCAACCAGATTCAAGCAGTATTTCATCGACGCGTTGGACCTGTTCTACACCGCCGAAGAACTATCGATCGTGCTGCGCGAGCTGGGCTATGTCGATGTGACAGCGGAAACGGTGTTCTCCGGCATGATCGGTTTTCATCGTGCGGTCAAGCCAGCACCCGTCTGACGCAATCCAGTCGCTTTCGCAGCAACCCATAGCCTTCATGCATCGCCAGTTTTACAGATCTCTTGGGCAATCATCCCCATGCATCACGCCCGAATTGTTTCTTTGCTGCACGCGGAGCTTTGTCAGCCCAGGGAACTCCCTGACACACAAGGCCCCGGCAAGAAAGTGAATCAAACGTTAAAAACACCATCTATCGGAGTTCGCTCATGAAAACCAAAAACGCTCTACTGCTGACCGGAACCCTTCTCTTCGCACTGGTTGGCTTGTCGCCGGCCCATGCGGAAGTTGACGAAGACGCCGCCAAGAAGCTTGCCAAAAAGAATGACTGCTTCAAGTGCCATGCCGTCAACAAGACCAAGAAGGGACCTTCGTACAAGAAGATATCCGCCAAATACAAGGAAAAGAAACTCGGCGAGAAAGAAGCCATCAAGCAGATGACCGAAGGCAAGAAGGTCAAGCTCGATGACGGCAGCGAGGAAGACCACAAGATCATCGAAACCAAGGATCCGAAAGCGCTGAGCAATCTGGCGCAGTGGATTCTGTCGCAGTAATCGACGCTCAGCACGAGTCGAGTGATTTCGCTCGGCTCGTGCTGTTTTACGTGGCAAGCCAGACATCCCTTGCCAGCCGCGTCGTTCGTGATCGGCAGCAAACAACTCCTCACAGGGGATTGCAATGAAGCGCACCAACAAGTTTGCCGCATGGGCCTTGGCGGCATCAATCTGCCTGGGGGCAATGTTCTCCACAAGCCAGGCTATGGCTGCCGACGGCAAGGATGCGGCGAAACTCGACAACGCGAGCTGCCAGACTTGCCATGACGGTAAAAAAGGCAAACTGGAAGTCAAGACCGACGACGATGAAAAACGCACTTTGCTCCCGGTCAAGCAGGACAAATTCGACAAGAGCGTGCACGCAAAAATGGTGTGTGTCGCCTGCCACACCGAAATAACCGACAACGTCACACCGCACCAGATTGCGCCGGAAGCGAAGAAAGCCGAGTGCGCACAGTGCCACCTGGACTTGTGGGAAGCCACGAAAAAAGAAAACAAGGCCAAGGAGAAGCCCCGTCTCGGTATCGTTGCCGAAAACGTCGCGGCCTACAAAAAGTCATTCCACGCCCAAAAAGACAAGGACGACCCGTCCAAGTTCATGGCGATCTGCAGCGATTGCCACAACGTTCACAGCTTCGATGTGCCACCGCGCGGCACGACCGAGCGCAAGGAATGGCACCTCACCGTCCCCGATATCTGCGGCAAATGTCATGAAGATCATCTGGAAGACTGGACCGAATCGATCCACGGCAAGGAAGCCATTGAAAAGAACAACCTGAAGACGGCCGTCTGTTCCGATTGCCACACGACTCACGACATCATCGGCAGTTCGTCCGACGCGGCCAAGCTGGCGATTACCGCCAGTTGCGGCGACTGCCACAAGGAGGAATTAGCTTCCTACAAGGCCTCCTATCACGGCCAGGTCAACACCTTGGGTTATGCCTATACCGCCAAGTGTTTCGACTGCCACGGCAGCCATGCCATGCAGCCGTCGAAAGATCCCGAGTCGAAGATGCACGAGAAAAACCGGCTGAAGACCTGCCAGAAGTGCCACAGCGGCAAAGAAGGCAAACCGCCTCTCGCGACTGCGGGCTTCATCAGCTTTAGTCCGCATGGCACCAGCGACAACTTCGAGAAATACCCGGAAATCTGGCTCACCACGAAATCCATGATTGCCCTGCTGATCGGCGTGTTCGCTTTTTTCTGGTTGCATTCGGGCCTGTGGTGGTATCGCGAATATGCGGATCGCAAAGCAGGTGGTCCTCGTTGGCATATTCGCACTATTGATTTGCCGCCTGAACTGAAGATTGAAGAGCGGCGAATAGAAGCCACTGGCAAGCATGTGCGGCGCTTCGGCCCGATCTGGCGCCTGGCCCACCTGGTCTTTGCCATCAGCGTGATGACTCTGGTGCTCACCGGCATGGCGGCGTTCTACGCCGATACGGGCTGGGCCAAAGCCGTCATGGCGGCATTCGGCGGGCCGAACACGGCTGGACTGGTGCATCGGGTCGCTGCATTCACCATGCTGGGCATATTCTTCATCCACCTGATTGTGATGGCGGTCAAGATCGCCAGGACATGGAAAGACTTCAGGTTCTTCGGCCCCGACTCCTTCGTGCCCAACTGGAAGGATCTGGCCGACATCATCGGCATGTTCAAGTGGTTCATCGGCAAGGGCCCGCGCCCGAGCATCGAGCGCTGGTCCTACTGGGAGAAGTTCGACTACTGGGCTGTGTTCTGGGGTATGGCAATCATTGGCGGCAGCGGCATGATTCTCGCCTTCCCGCACATCGTGGCCAAGTTCCTGCCGGGCTGGGTGTTCAACGTGGCGATGGTGGTACACGGCGAAGAAGCCTTCCTTGCCGCAGTCTTCCTCTTCACGGTGCACTTCTTCAACAACCACTTCCGGCCCGACAAACTGCCGCCACCGGATGTGGTGATGTTCACCGGTTCGCAGTCGCTTGAAGAGTTCCGGCACGAGCATGGTGCGCAATACCAGCGTCTGGTCGATAGCGGACAGCTTGAGCAGTATCTGGTGGATGCGCCGTCGGCACCCTTCACGCTTGCGTCGAAAATACTTGGACTGGTCCTGATCGCCTTTGGTCTGGCTTTGCTGGCGATGATTGCGATCGGCTTTTTCGGCGGCGGCGGGCACTGACGAAAATCCGCTTCAAGGCACCGGCCTTGAAGCGGAGCAGGGCTGGATGCTTGGAACGCAGGGTTTTCTGCGTCTAGCCTGGACTTTTGACTCCCTCGTAAGGATATTTGCATGCCCCTGATACCTACCGCTTTGTCGACAGGATTGCTGCTACTCGCCATGAGTGCCGCGAGCTTCGCACAAGCAGAGGTCGATGCCGCAGCTGCCAAGGCACTGGCCAAGAAGAATGACTGCTTCAAGTGTCATGCCATCGACAAGACCAAGAAAGGCCCGGCCTACAAAAGAGTAGCTGCCCGACTGAAGACCAAGCCCGATGGTGTTGAAACAATTGTCGAGCACATCACCAGTGGCCGCCTGGTCCAGTTGGAAGACGGCACCGAAGAAAACCACCGGATCATCGACACCAAAGATCCCGACGAACTCAAAAATATTGCGCGGTGGATTCTTTCGCAATAATGCGATATCAACGTCCTGAAAGTTTCCAGAGGAGCGCAGTGTGCTGGGCACGCATAATCGACAAACACAACATTGCACTTTGTTTCGTCGACTGATTAGCTCAGAGAAGCACTGAATAGGTCCGTCACCCCGAGGTTCGCCGAAATGACGAGTTTGGACTTGCGCGTCGATTCCCTGGAGCTTGCCGAGTTGCCCGTGGCGTCTATTCGACGCTGATTTTCAAGTCTTCGGCCGCGTGCACCAGCCCGGCGCTAATCAACCCGACGAAAGCCCAATAGATCGGTTCCTGGGTCGCTTGCGCAACTCCATCAACCCAGCGCGGGACCCACTGGAGCAAGTGTTGATCGAGGAAATCCTGCTGCTGGCGAACTCTGGCTTCTGCGACGGTAATGTCGCCCAGCTTCAAAGCCTCGGCCTCCCTCAGTGCCAGCAGGGCCATAAACTTGAATTCAACCGCGAGGTGATCCTGGGGGCCCGCATCCAGATCGATATCGGCAAATCCAGCTTCTGAATAAGCCTGGGTCACGGATACAGCAATTTCGCCCGGTTCCTGACTTGTTCGCCAGGCCGACTCGTACGGGGGAACGGGCCCCGCCCCTTCGCCAAGCCCGGAAAACAGACGGGTATGTTCTATGGCAAGGCGGCTACCCGTCTCTGCACCGGCATGTTCCAGTACATCAAGCAGATTTGACCAGGCAGCCTCCAACGGATCATCATCGCCGTGCTCTTTCCTGGCTACGGTGTTTTCCACCGCAGACCACGAATCCGTCAGAAGTCCGTTCAGCAAACCGTCAGCCAGCAACCAGAAAACCTGGCTTCGGTGTTGCACCGAAGCCAGTTGATCGTTATCTACCATGCTGGCTGAGTTCATCTGTACAGACCTCGATCTGACGCGGCCTTACTTCTTGGCAGCTTTGCCTTTGGTGACTTTGGCGGTATCGGAAAGCTTATAGAACGCCCGTCCGGCTCCACCTTCGGAGTGACACGCCAGACACTTGGTCTGATGCACCACGTCGATCTCTTCGCCATCTATCTGCAATGGAAACTCGGCCTGCCGCAGGAACAGATATTTGTCAGAGTCGCCCGTCGCGTTGTGACAACTTATACACGGCAAGCCCAAGGCTACGTCATGAATGTTGTGGAAACGATTCTTTTCAGGCATGGCGTAGGATTTACCAACATACAGCTTACCGTCGCGAATCGCCTTACCCACTTTTTCCATATTGACGGGCTTGGCCAGCTTGGGTTCTTTTGCCTGGACGCCAACCGCAAAGGCTGCGATCAGGCCTATGATGAGCCAATTTTTCATGTCATTGCTCCCCACCGTTTAGCACGTAATAGGTTTGCGGCTTGGTGCCGAACTCTTTCTTGAGTTGAGTGGCTTTCTTCCGCGAAATGTATTCGGACACAGTGCTCGTCGGATCGTCGATGTCACCAAAAATTCGAGCTCCAACGGGACAAACCAGATCGCAGGTCGGAGTGAATTCCGGCGCCTTGCCGATCAGCGCGGTTTGCCCACTGTTGATTGCAACCTCGAGCTTGTGCCAACAGAAAGTGCATTTCTCCACTACCTTGGATTTCTTGGCGTGCGTCGGATGCCGCGGTTTTGCCATCTCGTAGGCGGTCTTCTCTGACCCCGGATAGAGCTGCTCCACCTTGTCGTTGAACTGCGGAACGCCATAAGGGCACACGGCGGCGCAGTACTTGCAGCCTGTGCACTTTTCGTAGTCGATCAGTACCACGCCATACTCGTTCTTGCTGATGGCCTTGAAACCGGCGGCATCGCAGGCGATCTTGCAGGGTGGATTCTCGCAATGCTGGCAGTTCATGGTAACGAAGTTTCGGGCGACATTGGGATAGACACCCGTCTCAGATTCGATCATCACGTTCCACGGCGCATCCGGGGTGAAGTTGTTCTCCACGGCACAGGCCGCAACACACGAACGGCAACCGAAGCAACGTTCCGTATCGATAACGCGAACAAATTTTGTCATGACATTCTCCTAACTCAGGCCTTGACCAGCTTGCACTTGGTGTCGTTGAACGAGTTCATTCCGGCAACGCGATCCGGGTGCAACTCAAGAGCCTGATTGATCCAGGTGCCTTTTTTGGCATAGTCGGGCATGTTGAGCGACCACTGCCCGTAGGAATACGACACGGCGATTGTGTCGGGCCGAATGCCTTGGGTCAGCTTCACCTTGCCTTTTGCCTCGCCAACCCGTGTTTGTATCACCGCCATGTCACCGTCTTTGAACCCCATCGATTTACCGGTGGCGGTATTGACGGCGATGGTGTTTGTCGCCGCATCGGCACCGATAGCCTGATTGATCATGCCGTTCTCGGCCATGTAGCCGGACTGGTTGCGATACATCCGCTTGTGGGTGATCAGATAGAGCGGGAAGTCCTTGGCTTCGCGGTGTGGCGTCGGGAAGGCATGCTCTTTCATCGGCAAGGGCTGGAAGGCGATCTTGTATTGTTCGAGATCAATGTTCTTGATCCCGTGGTCCTTGACAGTTTTTACTACCTTTGCGTAGGAATCCAGCAACTGATCGACATAGAGCTTGATGCGCGGTTTGCCTGGACCCTTACAGCCTTTTTCAATGCTGTGCAGGTAGCGATCCTCGACACCGACTTTTTTGCCCTTAAAGCCATTCAGCATGGCGTACTCGAGAGGTGTGCCGGTCTTGTCTTTCCAGATGACTTCGACCATTTCCTTCGATGTATAGTCGCGCCCTTTCGCGAACTTGACTTTCTTCAGCCCCCATTTCTTGTTGAGCTGCTCCGCATAGGCGTCAAGAATGCCCAGACGCTTGGAGACTTCCCAAAGAATGGTCTGGATGTCTTGGGTAAGGTTGTAGGGATTGACCATCGGCTGCCGGATGGCATTGTGTTTGGCACCCGGAGTTGAACGGGTCGGCGAGTAGTGCCACGACTCGAGATAGGTTTTGTCCGGCAACACCAGATCGGCGAACTGGCAGGTCTCGGTGAGCACGATGTCGATCACGCAGTTCCAAGTCTTCTTCATGCCATCTTGCTGCTTGATTGCATCCGAAGTGGAGAACGGTCGATTGGTGGCGAAGAAAAGCTGTACTTCAGGCTGATAGGCAAGGCCAAAAGATGCCGGGTTGTCGACCGTGTATTGCACTTGCTGGCAAACCTCATGCGTCGCGTGAGGGTAGTAAACACTCTTGGCAAGGTCCACCCGTTTTGGCGGGTATTCGCACTTGGAGGGCTCCAGATACTCGGGGTGACCCATCGCGTGATTGAGCAGCAAGCCGCCGGCGGCATCCATACTACCGATCAGCATGTTGAGAATCAGCGCAGAGCGCGAGTTCTGCACGCCGTACTCTTTGGCTGACAAGCCGCGGAAGGTATACGCTGCTACCGGACGGTAGCGAATCGGATGTCCGTCGATCACTAGCGTGGAGCCGATGCGTGCTGCTGTTGCAATTTCTTTCGCCAGGCTAACGACGCGGGCGGCAGGAACACCACAGACTTCCTCAGCGTATTCCGGAGTGACGTCCTTGAAGCTATCAACCAGCACCTGAAATGCTGTCCGATAGGTCTTTCCGTCCACTGTATAGCTTCCGGTAAGGGCGGCCTTGGCGGCTGGGTCGTCGTAGGCTTTGGTTACACCTGAGGCATCCCAGACCAGCGGTCGACCATCGGCACCCTTCAACAAACGACCGTCCTCGCCCACCAGTTGGGTGGCATTGGTATAGGTGGTCAGGAACTCGGTGTCGATGGTCTTGTTATCGACCAGCTGCTTGGCCAGCGCCAGGATGAAAACGACGTCCTTACCGGGCCGCATCGGAATCCATTCATCGGCCATAGCCGCAGCTTGCGAGAAGCGCGGCTCGATGACAATCATCTTCATGCCGCGTTCCTTACCCTCCACGATCGCATGATCAAGCCAGCGTGAGTGTTGCTCACCCTCGAAAGGGTTGCTGCCGAAGGACAGGTAAAGATTGGTGTATTCCAGATCGGGCAGGTGACCGTGGCCGCCCCAGGTAGTCTCGTCGGCTACGTGGCGGGCCGCTTCGCAAGTGGTCGTCCGGTGCACCAGATTTGGCGTACCGTAAGCCGCAACAAATGCTTTCGGAAAAGCATCACCGCAGGTGTATTTGCCGTGTCCGTGATGCCAGATCATCTTGTGCGGATTGTCGGCCTTGACCTTGGCCAGCTTCGCCGTCAATGTCTGAAACGCTTCTTCCCAGGAGATCTCGACCCATTTCGGGTCTTCGTTCATGCCCTTTTTGGGATTGGTGCGCTTCAGCGGCTTTTTCAGGCGATACGGGTCGTAGGTATTGAACATCCCGGTAGCGCCCTTGGGGCAAATGCCCCAGTTGTAGAACTCGGCCTTTTTCTTGTCCGGGTAAATGGCGCGAATCACGCCGTTATCAACCTTGGCTTCGATGCCACAAAAATTGACGCACTGGACGCAGGTTGACTTGACCATCATCACCCCCGCCGGCAGCATCGCCCGCGCGGCCTTGGCCTGTTCGGCAGCAAAAGCGCATTTCGCCAGCATGCCTTCGATTCCGCTCATGCCGGCAACGGCACCCGCTCCCTGCATGAAACCTCTACGAGAGACTTTCATTATCCTTCTCCTCTCCATACGTGATTCAATTGCCTGTGGCAGTGCAGAAGACATCGAATGAGAACTGGCAACATCTGCAACTCAATCAGAAACAGGCGCATTTGATTGCTGAAAAAAATCCACATACAAAACTGGTAAAACGCGTTCCTTGCCAGTTCTTCTGCATTTTTCGTGCCCTACCGCAATGAATGTGACTAGGGCTAGAATGGTTACCAGACGGTAACTAAGGGGGTGAATATGCGCAGGACGTCGTTACCCTTGAGTAACCATGCAAGACGCATGGCAATTCAGAAACTGCTTGGCCTGGCACTCGGTTCTATCGGTTTTGCGGCGTTTGGCCGCGACATGCAGAAACCATTGCGAGTGGGTCTTACGCCAGCCTTTGTGCATGACGAGTACGACCTGATCGAGGACTGGCGCCGCTACCTCGAACTCAAATCAGGCCGGCCGGTTGAGTTTGTCCTGCGCGACAGCTATCGCGAAACCATGGATCTTCTGCGACTGGAAAAGCTCGACTTCGCATGGCTCTGCGACTACCCCTTCGTGTACTTGAAGGAACTGGTACGACTGCTGGCTGTGCCGCTTAATCAGGGGCGGCCCTTTTATCAGTCCTACCTGATCGTCTCGGCCGACGACAAAGCGCACAGGAACATGCTTGATCTCAAGGGCAGCGTTTTCGCTTATGCCGATCCCTATTCGAATACGGGCTATCTGGTGCCGCGATACCAGATACGTCAATTGGGTGAAGACCCGAAAACATTTTTCCTGAAGACCTTCTTTACCTTGTCACACCGCAAGGCCATCGAGGCGGTAGCGACCGGACTTGCCAGGGGCGCGGCCGTGGACAGTTATGTCTGGGATACGCTGAACAAATTTCAACCTGATATCACCCGCAAGACCCGAATTCTCGACAAGTCTCCGGAGTATGGCTTCCCGCCCTTTGTCGCTCATCGAAATGTAGGCCGGGACGACTTCAAACTGATGCAGGCCGCGCTGCTCGGCATGGAGCAGGATGCTGCCGGCAAGGCGCTGCTGGCTCGCCTCAATATCGGTGGCTTTGTGGTGGGTGAGCGCCGCATGTACGACGGCGTCGCAAAAATGATGCGCGCATTCGGCGAGCTTTGATGCGAATTTTCGATTTCAGCCTGAGGCACAAGATTCCCTTCTGGGGCAGCCTGCTGATCCTGGCCACAACACTGGCAATTTCGGCGGCGCTGATGTTCCGTGCCTATGAGGATTTGAAAAGGGACTTGCGCGCAAGTTCGGAAAGCCTTGGTCATACTTTAGCGACCACGGTTTTCCCGGCGCTTTTGCATGACGATCTGTGGCGCGCCTTCGAGATCATCCGCGCTCCGCATCTCGAGAAGACAACCCATAATCCGCTCGATGTCGAGTCGATTTTTGTACTGAGTCCCGAGCTGAAAATCCTTGTAGCCACCGATCCCAAGCGGATGCCAACGCTTGCCGATCTCGACAGCATCGGGCCCGAGTACAAAAGGCTGGCCGATGCGTTACGTGACTCATCGCCGCGAGTGGCTCAATCCTTCAACTTCGTTAATTCCGACCACTATTTTGTTTCCACCCCTGTTGCCGAAAGCGGCCGCCAACTTGGGATATTGGTAATCAGTCACGGCAAGGCTGTCTTTTGGCAACGCTTTCTCGATCTTGCCGGGCGCAGCGCACTGATTGGCGCTTTGGTGGTCGCCGTCATTCTGCCGATCAACTGGTATTGGGGGCGACGCACCGCAGAGCCGCTGGTCGAGCTGGCACGCGGCATGGCAGCAATTGTGCGCGGTCAATCGCCAGCGGTGCCGCCCGCCCTGTATCCGTATCGAGATGAGCTCGGTCAGTTGTTCGAGTCCTACCGCGAGGCAGCCCGTGAGCTCAACGAGAAGGCGCTGCTCGAGCAGGAAGTATTGAGCTCGGAGCGGCTGGCTGCCATCGGTCGCTTGGCCACCGGTATTGCTCACGAAGTGAACAACCCTCTGGGCGGTATGTTGATGGCGCTGGACAACCTGAAACAACGTGGGCCGCTTGAGCCTTATGTGGCGAAAACTGCGGCCCTGCTCGAAAGAGGCTTGCAGCAGATTGCCGAAACCGTAGGTGCACTGCTGGTGGAGGCGCGCGTGACAAGCCGACCGCTGGCACTGCATGACTTCGCCGATGTGCATACTCTGATCGAACCACAGACCATCGCCCGCCAACTGGTGCTCGACTGGCAAATATTGATTCCGGAAACCGTGGCGCTACCGGCGGGTGTCGTGCGCCAGATCCTTATCAACCTGCTGCTCAATGCCGTCCAGGCGACGGCAAGCGGCGGACGCGTTCGGGTCGTGGCGAAGACGGATGGTCAGTCGCTATTGCTGACTGTCACCAATGCCGGGCCTCCGCTGTCGGAAGAGTTGCGCAAACACCTGTTCGAGCCCTTCGCGTCCCACCGTGAGGGCGGACACGGTCTCGGCCTGTGGGTCACCTACCAAACCGTTACCCAGTTGGGAGGCAGCATCGTTGCCGACTGGCATAAAGGTGAAGTCCGGTTCACCGTAAGCCTGCCGCTGGAAAAGGAACTCAATTGACAAAACCATGCATTTGCCTCATCGAGGATGACGCCATCATGGGCGAAGCACTGGTCGAGCGCTTCGATATCGAGGGTTTTGCCTGCGACTGGTTCAGGAAAGGACGGGAAGCCTTGCTGCCGCTGCAAAGCAAGGCCTACGCGCTGGTAGTCAGTGATATTCGCTTGCCCGATATTTCGGGGGAACAGATTTTCGAGGAGTTGCGCAGTAACGGTCGGGCGCTGCCGCCCTTCCTTTTCATCACCGGTTACGGTGCCATCGATCAGGCGGTAAGACTGCTCAAACTCGGCGCCGAAGACTACCTGACCAAGCCGCTGGACATTCCGGTCTTGATCGGAAAAGTTCGGGCCCTGGTATCGCGCACGGTCCCCTTATTTGACGGAACGGCCCGACTCGGGATCTCAAGCGCCATGCGCAGCATCGAAGCGATGTTGCCCCGTGTCGCCGCCAATGCTCGTACCGTATTAGTTACCGGCGAATCCGGCGTGGGCAAAGAGGTCGTGGCCCGCGCTATCCACGACGCCGCAAGCGCGGGAAAAGCACAGCCTTTCGTCGCCGTGAACTGTGGCGCCATAACCGAAACCTTGATGGAGGCCGAGCTTTTTGGGCATGAAAAAGGTGCTTTTACCGGCGCAATCAAGGAGCGGCGAGGGTGCTTCGAGCAGGCCAGTGGCGGCACGCTTTTCCTCGACGAGATCGGCGACATGCCACTTCCAATGCAAGTCAAATTGCTGCGCGCCATCCAAGAGCGAAGCGTCGTACGTGTTGGCGGCGAGCGTACGATTCCCGTCGACATTCGCCTGATTTGCGCCAGCAACCAGAATCTCAAAACAATGGTCGAGACGGGTTGCTTTCGGGAAGACCTGTATTACCGCATTCACGTGATCCAGATCGACGTACCGCCGCTGCGCAATCGCCGTGAAGACATTTTGTGGCTTGCCGATCGATTTCTTATGGAGATTGCCGGTAGCGGCGCGGTGCACCGTCTCGACGCCACCGGCGAGGCCGCATTGCTGGCCGCCGAATGGCCCGGCAACGTACGCGAGCTACGTCACTGCCTTGAGCGGGCCTGCATCCTGGGTGGCTCGCAAGTACTGTCTGTGGACATTCTTGGTGGCAAGACAGGCTGTCAGCCATCTGATGAAGCGCCCCGCAGTCTGGCTGATCACATCGCCGCCAGCGAACGCCGACACATCATTGAGGCCTTGGCAGGCAACACCGGACGCATTGCGGAAACAGCGGCGCAGCTCGGCATTAGCCGCAAAAACCTGTGGGAAAAGATGCGCAAGCATGGCATCAAGTCCGCTAACGGCGAGGACACCGCCTGAGGTAAGCTTCAAAAATGCCTCCCATGCATTCAATGCTGCGCACCGGCCGCGCCACCATCATTCTGACGACCATCGCCGTGGTGGCGATCATCTTGATGACCGGTCTGCTGTTGTGGCAATTGCGTAGCGAAGAACTGCGACATGCCGAAGGCGAAACCATTAGCTTGAGCCAAATCATCGTCGAACAGACGAACCGCTCCTTTCAATCCGTCGACCTGGCGCTCGAGATCGCTCTGGACCGGCTGGCCGAGGCGGCAAAGCTGAAAATTGCCCTGGATGAATTTGCCATTCATGTCATGTTGCGTTCGCGGGTCGAGGCAATGCCGCAGCTCCGGTCCATGTTCATTCTTGATACCGACGGCAAGGTGGCAAGTTCGGCGCTGAGCTTCCCTGGCCCGGACCTGCACTTGAAGGATCGCGACTACTTTCGGATACAAGTGAGTCATCCAAATTTTGGTCTGTTTGTCAGCAAACCCGTGACGAATCGTGTTGACGGCAAGCGCACAATATTCTTGTCCCGGCGCATTCAGAACTCGAAGGGTGGCTTTATCGGCGTCGTCGCCGCGTCCCTGGATATCGCGTACATCGAAACGCTCTACGATTCCGCAAAATTTGATAGCGTGGATCCGATTCAGCTCTTTCTGGAAGACGGTACATTGGTTGCCGGTTCGCCTCACGACGAAACCCGGATTGCAGGTAAAACGATATTGCCAGCCCTGGAAAAGGGGGGGGGCGAGCGGACGCGGTTCAAGTCAGTCAGATCATCGGGTGAGTCGGCCGGCGTCACGACCTACAGAAGAATCAGTGGATATCCATTGGTCCTGGGTGTTGGCAATCGCGACGACAAAGCCCTGGAGGCATGGCGTGAAACAGCCCGTGTCATCCTGACAGAATCAAGCCTGGCCATTCTGCTGATACTTGCGGCGGCAGCCCTCCTTTTGCGTGAGCAACGTCGCGAGGAAGCGCTGGCTGCGGCGGCAAGAGAAAGCGACGAACGGCTCAGAGCGATGGTGGCTTCGGCCATGGATGCAATTGTCACGATAGACAACGAGGGGCGGTTTGTGGCTTTCAATCCAGCCGCCCAGAACATGTTTGGCTACAGCGCAGAAGAAGTGATAGGCAAACCGCTTGATCTCCTTCTTCCCGATCGTTTTCGCGCTGCGCACGGGGAAAATGTCGCTGCGTTCGGTCAAAGCGGAGTTGTCGCGCGCGCAAAGAATTCACGTATGGAAATTGTCGGCCTGCACGCCGATGGCACTGAGATTCCCCTCGAAACCACCATCACTCAGATGGCGACTAGCGGGCGCACGCTGTTCACCGCCATACTGCGCGACATCAGCGAGCGCCAACGTGCCGAATCCGAGCTGCACGAGTCGAACAGGCAATTGCGCGAGCTGGCGTCGTCCTTGCAGGCGGTACGCGAAAATGAACGTGTTGAGATTGCTCGCGAACTGCACGACGAACTCGGTCAGCGATTGCTGAGGCAGCGCATGGACCTCGACTGGATTGCTGGCCGACTGAAGGATGTGGCGCCGGCACTGCGGGAAAAGGTTGCTGAGATGATGCATTTCACTGAGGCTTCTGTCGGCGCGCTGCGCCGCGTAGTAACCCGCCTGCGGCCGCCCCTTCTCGACGATCTCGGTTTGGCGGAGGCCGCCCAGTTTCAGCTCGACGAGTTTGCCGAACGCAACGGCATCGAGGTGGAGTCGCACATTGCCATTGATGGTGTCAGCCTGGACGACCGAACCGCCATCAACATTTTTCGCATGCTGCAGGAGTCGCTCACCAATGTTGCGCGCCACTCCAAAGCGACGCGTGTGAGCGTTCTGCTTGGGAAAAATGAAGACTCGTTGCTGCTGGAAGTGAGCGACAATGGCTGCGGCACAGAACTGCGCGACAAACCAACACTGGGCCACGGGCTGGTCGGCAATCGCGAGCGGACAAGCATGCTTGGCGGGCAAATGGAGATAGCAAGTGCGCCGGGGGAAGGATTCACCTTAAGGGTGACAATTCCGTTGCTTACGCCTGAACCAACAGGAGAATCAAAATGATCCGTGTATTGCTTGCCGACGACCATGCCATCATCCGTGATGGCATCAAACTGATGCTGGCTGATACCGACGATCTTGTGGTTTCCGGCGAAGCTGCCAATGGCGCCGAAGTGCTCAAACTGGTCGCCGCAGCGGACTACGACCTGCTGGTCCTCGATATATCGATGCCCGGCAAGAACGGGCTGGAGCTGATCAAACTGATCGGCCAGACCAAGTCGCGCCTGCCCATCCTGATCTTCAGCATGCACCAGGAGGAGCAGTACGCCCTGCGCGCCCTGCATGCCGGCGCTTCCGGATACCTCACCAAGGAAAGCGACAGCGAGGTACTGATTGCTGCGATGCGCAAAGTGGCGGGAGGTGGGGTCCATGTCAGTGAAAAAGTGGCCCAGCTTCTGGCTCGTGAGCACATGCCAAACAAGGACGAACTGCCGCATACCCGGCTCTCCGATCGCGAATTCCAGATCTTCGAAAAAATCGTTGCCGGCGTCCGGTTGACCAACATTGCCGCTGAATTGAACCTGAGCATCAAGACCGTCAGCACTCACAAATCGCGCATCCTGCAAAAAATGCAGATGACCACCGATACCGATCTGGTCCGTTACGCTATTGCCAAGGGTCTGGCAATTATGCCGGACTAGCAATCGGCAGTACCTGAATCTCGGTAGGACGTTTCCTACAAACAAATGAATCCACCGCTGATATGTGACTTCTGTCACATACAGGACAATCCCCACTTGTAAGAAGTTGTTACTGGCCGATGCAATCAGTTGGAAATCTAGGGGAAATCAAGATGCGCTTTGTGAGACAAGTACTTATTTTTTGTGCCCTGATCGGCACACTGGGGGCCACGGCGCCGCTGGTCGCCGCAGCTAGCAAACCCATGCTGGCACCCAACGAAGCCGCCAAGGACCTGATCCTCAAGGGCGACGCAAAATGCACCGGCTGCCACGATGAGGCGGATGAGCCCACCGGCGCGGGCACCATGCTCGAACTGAACCCGGGCGTGCTTGCGATCGGCAAGACCAAGCACGGCGTCAGGGCGGATAGCCGCACCCCGACCTGTACCGATTGCCACGGCGAGAGCGAGAAGCACCGCACCCACAAGGGCAGCGACAAGCCGCCCAAAGTCGACCGCAGCTTCCGCGCGAAAACGACGACGCCGGCCGATGTCCGTGATGCAGCCTGCATGAGCTGTCACAAGGGCGGCAATCGCATACAGTGGGCCGGCAGCCAGCATCCGGCGAATGATGTGTCTTGCGATTCATGTCATCAGGTGCACAACAAGAAAGACAAGGTACGCGACAAGTTGACCCAGAGCGAAGTCTGCTTTACCTGCCATAAAGAGCAGCGCGCCGAAAATTTCAAAACCTCGCGTCATCCTGTTAAGGAAGGCAAAGTCGCTTGTTCCGACTGCCACAATCTGCATGGCTCAAGCGCACCCAAACTTCTGGCCAAGAACACGCTGAACGACACCTGCTACACCTGCCATACCGAAAAACGCGGTCCCTTCCTGTGGGAGCATCCTGCGGCGACCGACAGCTGTGCAAATTGCCATCTGCCGCACGGGTCAAACAACCCGGCCCTGCTCAAAGCGCGCCAGCCCTATCTTTGCGAACAGTGCCACGATTTCACCAGGCATCCGGGCAACGTCTACAGCGGCCGTAACCTGCCGGCATCACAGGGAGGCAATGCCGCCAACGGCGCAGGCAATTCGGGCGGGCAGCAGATGCTGTTGCGCGGGTGTGCCAATTGCCACACGCAGGTGCACGGGACGAACCATCCGTCCGGCCCGCGTTTTACTCGCTAATTGCTGGGGAGCATACAAATGAACAGAGAATTCAACCGGCGCGCCATGCGCAAGGTTTTGGCAGTGTCAATCTCCGCAATAGGCGTGACGGCCTTTGTACCGGCGATGGCGCAAACGGCAGGCGCTTCCGAAGAAGTCCAGGCATTGATCCGCCCCGATAGCGAAGTCAGCGTCGGTGTGCTCGATGTTTCTAGGGGGAGCTACAAGTTTGGCGATTACACGGGCATGCACAAGAAGGGCAGCCACCTGAATGCCGATGTCCGCATCAACAAGCGTGGCGAGAACAACGCAAACTATTTCGAACTCAATGGCCGCGACCTTGGGCTGGACTCACGCAACCTTCAGATCCGGGGCGGCGAACAGGGCAGCTACGGCCTGAGTTTCGAGTACGACGAGATACACAAGCTCTGGTCGGATAGCTACCAAACACCTTATCTCGGCGCGGGTTCTACGAACCTTACGCTGCCTGCAGGGTGGGTTTCGAGCACCGTAACCGGAACCATGACTACGCTGCCAGCGAGCATGCGATCGTTCAACATTGAGACCGAACGCAAATCTGCCACTTTTGGCCTGACCAAGGTACTACCCAGCAACTGGGACGTTGCCGTCAAATTCAAGCATGAAACCAAGCAGGGCAATCGCCTGATAGGCGGGACGATTGGCAATTCCGGCGGCAATCCTAGGGGCGCGGTGCTGCCAGAACCCGTGGATTATGTCACCCGTCAAGTTGATGCGATTGCCCGCTACACCACCGACAAGCTGCAGGTTCAACTTGCCTACTATGGCTCGCTGTTCGACGACAAAAAGACAAGCCTGGTTTTTCAGAACGCCTTTAACGGTGCGACATGGGGAGCGGGGGTGGCTGGCATCGTCGGTTACCCCAATGGCTTTGGCCAGCTTGCCTTGCCGCCAGATAACCAGGCACATCAGGTCAGTGCCTTGGTTGGCTATCAGCTCACCGAGAAAACCCGTTTGGCAGGCAGTCTGAGTTTTGGCCGCATGACCCAGAATGAGTCCTTTCTCCCCTACACAGTGAATACTGGACTGACCTCGCCGCTAGGGTTGCCTCGCACATCGCTCGACGGCAAAGTGAACACCACCCACCTCGACATCAAGCTGACATCAAAACTAGACCCGAAACTGAATCTTGTCGCGCTTTATCGTTATGACGATCGCGCCAACAAGACGCCGCAAGCGGCCTACACTTACATTGGTGGAGACTCGCAGAATCAGACAGCATTTGGCGGGGGCAAAACACGCACCAATCTGCCTGGTAGCAGTACCAAGCAACTACTGGATGTTGAGCTGGATTACCGCATGGCGCCGCATACCAAGCTGAAAATGGGCTACGGCTACGACTGGGCGAAGAAGACTTTTGAGGCCATCACCAGCGAATGGGAACACTCAGTGAAGGGCGAGGTTCACCAGCAATTTAGTGATACCACCTCGGGCGGTCTAGCTTATACCCGTTCCAATCGCGAAACCTCGAACTACGATGGCTCCTCACCCTATTATGCGAGCTTTGATCCAGCCTACATTGCAGCTACCACCCCGAAATGGGACAACAACCCCTTCCAGAAAAAGTTCTTCGAGGCGCCACGCGTGCGCGACAAGATTCGGGCTTTCCTGGATTTCGAGCCGTTGCCAATGCTCAATGTTCACCTTGGTTTGGACTACAAGAACGATAACTACAAGGAGTCTTACTACGGTTTGAAGAAGCTGAATGGGTGGGCCCAGCATTTCAATGCGAACTACGTGGCCAGCGATGCGTTGACCGGTCACGTGTTTGCCACAGTGAATCAGAACACCTCATTCGAGAAATCGAACACTCTTGGAAACGCCCCATGTGGAGTGGCGAACCCGACGGCTTCGCAGTGCGAGTGGGGTGCGGAGCTGATCGACCGTGGTCTGACTGGCGGCTTTGGACTCAGCTACAAGCCGGGAACAAAGTACGAAGTCGGGTTTGACTACACTCATGCTGCTTGGCGCGGAACAACCAACATGAGCATAAGTGGGAACTCAACACTTGGCCCGATCACTGCCCTGCCTGACAATACGACCAAAATGGATCGCATTGATCTGTTCGGGCGCTACCAGCTGCAAAAGGACATGACCGTCAACGTCAAGTACATCTATGAGCGTTACCGCGCCAAGGACTGGGCTTTCGAGGGAGTACTGTCCAATACTCTGGCCAACGTGATCGGCACCAATGAAGTCGTGCCGAATTACAGCGTTCATGCAGTGGGCGTCGTGTTGAACTATCAGTTCCAGTAAGGGCGACGTGTAACATACAGAACATCTGGGGTCAGCCCCCGGTTGAATGCAGCACTTCAAACGGCCACCTTTGGGTGGCCGTTTTCTTGGTAGCGTCAGATCGTAGTCCGGGATATCGAGGACCTTCGCCCGGCACCGTCTTGAATTCGCTAGACTCTCGTCATGGTTCAATTCTTTTCAAAACTTTCGCACCACTTATGGGCACTTGGCTTCGCTTTTCCGCTTCTCGCCGCCGTATCACCAGCGCCGACTTTTGCCCAAGCACCCGCGCAAGGCACCCCGCATATCGCCGTCGCCGCCAACCTGCAATTCGCTTTACCTGAAATTGTCGCTGCCTTCACCCGTAGCGGCGGTGCACCGATGCGGATTTCTTTCGGTTCTTCGGGCAATTTTGCGCGCCAGATCGTGCAGGGGGCGCCCTTCGAATTGTTTCTTTCGGCCGACGAGCGCGTGGCTGCCGTGGTGGTTGCCGCTTCGCGCGCGGAAGGGGTCGCGGTGCAATCAAAGGGGTCAGGCTCGAATTAAATCAGCCACCAGGATAAAAGAGGAACTCGCCTGGGCCAATGTCTCAAACGGCCACCCTCGGGTGGCCGTTTGTTTCGCGGTGCGCCAAGGGGAAAAGTGTGGGAAACAGGGGACAGATGTCGTGCTACAGAACCGGACAACTCACTAACTCCCAACACCAGTAGTAAGGGGTTTTGACAACTGTTGTTAGCCGCGCTACTATTTGGTTCACTATGAGCCGAAACACCTTGAGCTTTGCTCTGCCCGAAACGCTGCGAACGTACATTGATGCGCGTGTCGCAAATGGCAATTACGGTAACACCAGTGAGTACATTCGAGAACTGATCCGAAAGGACCAGGAGGAAGACGCGAAAAGACGTCTCCGGAATCTCATAGAGGAAGGCTTGCTATCCGGGCCGGGAACTCCTTGGACCAAAGCCGACCAGCAGAATCTCATGGCCATTGCCAGCGGCGAAATCGATTGAAACCGGTTGTCTTGCGCCCGCAAGCGCGGATCGATCTCCAAGCTGAAGTCAGGTATTACAGAAAAGCCGCCGGCGAGGCGGTTGCCAGGAAGCTGGCGATGGCGCACCAGGAGGCCTTGGTCACTCTGCAGCAGCAACCAGGTATCGGATCGCCCCGCGTTGGCGAACTGGTTGAAATTGACGGCCTGCGCAGTTGGCGATTGACCGGTTTTCCCCTTGTGTGGTTTTACTTCGAGCGAGATGGCTATCTCGATTTCACGCGCTTACTCGGCGAGCGCCAAGATATTTTGAACATACTGCGCGATCAGTAATGCCGCGACGTCACAGGGAATAGCGGGTAGCCCCCAATTCAAAGTAAGAATAGAAAACAGAGGACACCCATTAGCCGGCCAGTGTCAAGCGAGTAAGCGAATCCATGGCGGCGCCAGCCGCCGGTTTTGAAACTCTCTCTCCGCTTGCAGTTGCCGATCACGCCCGTTTCTTCAAATCATGGCTGCGACGAATCGCGCCAGACACCCATCAGGATCAAGCGAACGGCGATGACTCTGCCTGTCGCCCTGGCGGCTTTGCCGCTCCAGAAGAACGTTGGTGCTGCAACGTGTCCAATGGGTTCATCACAGACCCGTGGCTGCCGGTTCTCCGGCGCCAATCCCTTGCTGGCTCACGTTGCGGGCGATCCGCGTTGACTGCAAACCGGTGACGGCGCCGCGGCGTCCCATTCAGACCAAATGGCTGTCGCTCCAGTCCCCAAATCCGGGCTTGCCGGTCGCCGTCGTGACTCATGCGAAGCAGAGGCCGATGAGATGGAGATTCTTGTGACGCTCATTGAGGCCTATGAGCAAAAGCATTTCCCCACAGGCCCTGCAGATCCGGTCGAGGCCATTAAGTTCAGGATGGAACAGCAAGGGCTCACCCCCAAAGACCTTGAACGCTATATTGGCTCGAGTGGCCGGGTCTCTGAAGTGCTGAATCGCAAGCGCCGGCTAAGTTTGCAGATGGTGAAGCGCTTGCATGACGGATTGCACATCCCATACGAAAGCCTCTTGGCGGCCGCGTAGGTGTGGCGCGGGGTGCAGCCATGCCGTCCGGACGTGCGGTATTCGGTAGAAACAGGAGACCACGGTTTTCTGACAAGCCAGGCGCCTCCCCACACCGTCTCACCAACGCCGACTTTTCGTTTCATCGAGGAAAAGCCAGAGCCTCATGACCCCGAATTCCTCGAGGCATTGATTAACTACGCCACCCGCACCTCGACATGACGACCCAGCGCCCGCGCGGCCGCCTCGATCTGATCGAAGCGCGACGCATGGTTGAGATCGAACTTACAGCGTGGCAGTTGCCAACCCAAAATAGAAAAATTTGCGGGTAGTTGTATCAACAATGTTGCAACTCATTTGCGGCTCAGGCATAGTTCAACATTGTCGATACAGAAAGGATTCAAAATGCGTGTGATCGTAAGAAAATGGGGTAACAGCGCGTCGGTGCGCATTCCTGCCGCGATTATGGAGGCCGCAAGTTTGAGCCTGGACGAAACGGTGGACGTGCGCGAAGAAGGCGGGTGCATAGTCATTGAGCCAATACGCCCCAGCGAATACGACCTTGCTCAATTGCTGGCCGGCATCACCCCGGAGAACCTGCATGCCGAAGTCAGCTTCGGTCCTGCGGTCGGGAAGGAGGCGTTCTAATGGTTCGTGGCTACGTACCCGAGGCTGGCGATATCGTTTGGCTGCACTTCGACCCGCAAGCCGGCCACGAGCAGGCGGGCCATAGGCCGGCACTGGTACTCAGTCCGTCGACGTACAACGAGAAGACCCATCTGATGCTTTGCTGCCCCTTGACGACACAGGTCAAGGGCTATCCGTTCGAGGTGTTGATCGCGAGCGATCGTCCGGGGGCCGCGCTGGCCGATCAGGTCAAAAGCCTTGACTGGGTGGTTTGCAAGTCGAATTACAAAGGAAAGGTTTCATCCGTCGAGTTGGCCGAAGTGCGGGAAAAGATTTTCGCCCTCATTGGCAAAGTCTGAGGCTGAGGCTCACAGTCATGTTCCGGCGGACAAGAGCTCCGGGCCGGCAGGCGTCCCCCGAGCGGGCGACAGCGAACACGGCGGCTTCATTGGCTATACCGGGCTTTGCCGAAAATTGGGTCAGGTTGAATTAAATGCAGTAAGTCCGCCGCGCCGCGCATTGCCGGCGGCCCAAGGCAAGAGAACAGCAAATCGAACGGCCACCCTCGGGTGGCCGTTTTCCTTGCAGGGGAACTGGAGACCACGGTTCTCGAACAATCCTTCGATCAAAGGGGATCAAACAGAATTCCGGCCGCATTGGCTGCCGTCTCGCCAACGCCGACTTTAGATGCTTGACAGGTAAGGCGCAGCCAGTACAAATATGTATATTGCTGTAATATACACATCATGATCGATTTCTCAAAAGTCACTGGACTCGATTGGGATTCCGGTAATGAGCGGAAAAATGCCGACTCGCACGGTGTCAGCCAAATCGAGGCCGAGCAGGTATTTTTCAATCAGCCGTTGATCGTTACGCTTGACGGGAAACATAGCGACAACGAGCAGCGTGTTCGGGCACTGGGTGTTACCAACATTGGGCGGCTTTTGACGATGGTATTCACGATGCGTGCTGGCGGTGAATTGATCCGCGTGATCTCGGCGCGCGATATGCACAGGAAGGAGCGAAGGGAATATGAGCAAGCGTCTTAAGTCTGTACCGAAGTTCGCCAGCGAGGCGGAAGAGCGGGCATTCTGGGAAACTCCCGGCAACGACAGCACCGAGTATTTCGATGCGTCAAAGGCGGTGCGGGCCGTGTTCCCGAATCTCAAGACGACAACGACTTCGATTTCGTTGCGGCTGCCGGATGCGTTGTTGGCGCACATCAAGGCGATGGCGAACAAGCTGGATGTTCCCTACCAATCGCTGATGAAGCTTTGGCTGGCCGAAAAACTGGACGAAGCCGAGAGGCGGCCGGTGTCCGCAAAGCATCTCGCGGCGCGTTAATCAAAAGGCTCGAATTAGATCAGCCGCCAGGATAAAAGAGCGAACCCGCCTGGACCAGTATCTCAAACTGGCCACCCTCGGGTGGCCGTTTGTTTCGCGGTACGCCAAGGGGAAAAGTGGATCGGATCAAGGTCCCGCTGCATTTGCCACCGTCTCGCCAGCGCCGACTTTTGCAGCTTGGCATCCCCGGCGCTTGCATAGTGTAACCATTTCGGTTACGTTTTATCATGATCCGTTCATTCGCGCACAAGGGCTTGGAGGTGTTCTACCGCAAGGGAAGCGCCAAAGGTATTCAGGCGATACACATCAAGCGTTTGCGGTTGATTCCGGGCTTGCTTGATTCGGTAACAGTGGTTGAGGGCCTGAGTGCACCGGGTTTGAACTTGCATCAGTTGAAAGGCGACAAGAAAGGGCTTTGGGCTGTCACCGTGCAGGCAAATTGGCGGGTGACGTTTCGGTTTGTGGATGGCGACGCGGAAGTCGTCAATTACGAGGACTACCACTAGGAGGTTGTATGGGCAGAATGCACAACCCGCCTCATCCGGGCGAAGTATTGCAAGGGCTTTGGCTAGAACCGGCAGGCGTTACCGTTACGGCGGCGGCGCTGGCGCTGGGGTGTAGTCGCAAGCACGTTTCCGGCATCATCAATGGCAGGGCGGCGATTACTGCGGATATGGCGCTGCGTCTGGCGGCGTGGTTGAAGACCGAGCCGGAATCATGGCTGAGCATGCAGGCAGCTTTCGATCTGTGGCAGGCGGCGCAGGTGGCAAGGCCGAAGATCAAGGCACTGAAGCTGGCGGCGTGACAGCTGATTGAGAACAGAATAGGCAGAATAGGGGAGACCACGGTTTCCCCGCATCTCAAACGGCCACCTTCGGGTGGCCGTTTTCTTGGTAGCCATTCGCTGCGCGGGGAAATCCGCACGTATGAACTGCTTAATGCACATAAGCATGTGTTACACTTAAATACGTGTTACGTTCAGGGAGACCAAAATGGCAACTGTCAATTTCACTGGGGCGGTAGATCGCGACCTGCTCAAGCGGGCCAAAGTTATTGCCGCCAAGACCGACACCTCGGTCAACGCTCTGTTCAATGCAGAGCTGCGTCATCTGGTCGAGACTTTTGAGGCCGCGGAGATCAACGGCAACCAGAATTTCAGGGTTCTGCTCGACTTCTCGCTCGGGCGGCTGGCCGACGATGAAGCTATGCGTGCGCTGGGCATTGACTGTGAGGAAGACTTGTTCCTGCTGACGGCACAAGCCCACTTGCCGATGCCGAGACTGCCAGACGCCGTTACGCGCAGTATGGTCGATAGCCTGCATGCATTGCCGTCCTGAGCGGGCGAGTTGATGTCGTCGGACGTTGTTCTTCTGCCTGACGCCGGGCCACTGATTACGCTGGCCTACGCAGACGCGCTCGATGTGCTGTTCAAGCCGGGTTGGTCTGTGACCCTGGTCGATATGGTCCTGCATGAAGTGACGCGCAACCAGACGCCGACCAGTGACAAGCTTGCGCAGTGGGCCGAGTCCAACAGGCTGCCGGTTGTTCCAACGAAGACATTCCAGCACTACCAGCGGACGCTGACAACAGGCGCACGCAAATCGAACCTTGGCGAACTGGCAGTTCAGGAGGCCATGAACGACTTCGCTCTTGAACAGACACCGAAGACCGGTGTGTTCCTGTTCGAAGACCACAAGATTGCCCGTACCAGTTTTCACGTGCCGGATAACTGCCGCAAGGTCAGTACGCGAGCGTTCCTGATCTTCCTCGAAGAGAAAGGCTGGCTTGAGTCGGCGGCGGCGGTTGAACGACATGCCTTGTTGGCTGGGCGCGCTTTTTCGAGTTTGCGGTTTCCGCCATAGCTCAGACCGTTTGTAGTGGGTCAGCCAGCCTATTTTTTGGACTCTTGCACTCGGCACTTAGTAAGTGTATACACACCTATACATACAAACACAGAGGCTAATTATGAGTTCAGTCCGTTGGAACATCGCGGTGTCACCGGACACCGATCAATCCGTGCGCATGTATCTTGCGGGCCAAGGTGGTGGCCGCAAAGGCGACCTGTCTCGCTTCATTGAGGAAGCCGTACGCTCGCACATCCTGGAATTATCGGCCGAACAAGCGAAGGCTGCCAATCTCAATGTGAGTGAGATTAACCTGGCGGCGATCGTGGCAGAGTCTGTACAGTGGGCACGTGAGCACTGATGCGCGTTGTCCTGGACACGAATGTCTTGCTCAGCGCGCTCATCTCGCCCCATGGTCCGCCCGATGTCATCTATCGAGCGTGGCGTGCGGCGCGTTTCGAAATCGTGACGTCGGTGACGCAGCTTGATGAGTTGCGGCGGGCCAGCCGCTACCCCAAGTTCAAGACGGTTCTCCAGCCGCATCGGGTTGGCGCCATGGTGCACAATTTGCAACGCGCCGTGGTACTGGAACACCTGCCTTCGGACATTGAAGCTGACGACCCCTTCGACGCCTTCCTTCTGGCGATGGCGATTGCCGGTGAGGCCGAGTATCTGGTGACCGGGGAGCATCGTGCCGGGCTGCTGCAGCGTGGGCACGTCGGCCGTGCGCGAATAGTAACTCCAGCCATGTTCTGTGCTGCAAGCCCTTGATTGTCTCCCTGCCCGCCATGGTTGAACTGGCTTTTTAAGGAGTAAAAAAGCCGGTGTCTGATTGTTTTGCTGCGATCATCGCCGTTTCGCCAGCGCCGACTTTTGCCCAAGCGCCCGCGCAAGAAACCCCGCATATCGCCGTCGCCGCCAACCTGCAATTCGCGTTGCCAAAGTTGCGTTCGACATCGGTCACTCGCATGCGGGGCGTCGCCTGAATAGTTGACATATCCCAATTTGGGACTAGACTCTTTCCATGCATATTGTTGCCGCTCGCTTCTTGAGAGCCTTCTGGGAAAAATATCCGGATGCCGAGCAATCGCTGAAGTCTTGGGTAGATGAAACCAAACAAGCTCACTGGTCTCAACCCGCGCAAATCAAGGAACGATACCGTAGCGCCAGCATCCTGAAAAACAGGCGTGTTGTGTTCAATATCAAAGGCAGCCAGTACCGCTTGGTGGTGTCTGTCGCATATCACTACCAGGCGGTGTACGTGAAATTCATGGGAACTCATAAAGAGTACGATGCGATTGATGCTGAGACTGTTGAGATGGAGACTTGACCATGGAAATTAGCCCGATCAGGACTGAAGCGGATTACAAGACGGCTCTGCGCGAGGTTTCGGCGTATTTTGACAACGAACCGACGCCGGGTACGCCCGATGGTGATCGGTTTGAGGTATTGCTTACGCTTGTGGAGGCCTACGAGGCCAAGCACTACCCAATTGATCTGCCTGATGCGGTCGAGGCCATCAAGTTCCGCATGGAGCAGGCTGGAATGACGCCGAAAGACTTGGTGCCGTATATCGGCAGGCTGAATCGAGTCTATGAGATATTGAACCGGAAGCGTCCCTTGACCATCAACATGATCTGGAAGCTGAACCAAAAACTCGGCATTCCTGCTGAATGCCTGATTCAACCTCCAAAGATGCCTCTGGCTGCCTGAGTTCAAGATCGGCGCTTGGAAAATTGTCAGACACTATCTGGAAAGTTCTTCGTCACATTCAACCCAGCTACACACACGCCAGTAAAGACCTGACAGCGAGCATGAACCCGTCGACCTCCAGGATTGTCCGTTTGTTGCGGTCGTTGCTGGCCTTTGCCCTAATGTTAGTCGCCGTATCACCAGCGCCGACTTTTGCCCAAGCGCCCGCGCAAGGCACCCCGCATATCGCCGTCGCCGCCAACCTGCAATTCGCTTTACCTGAAATTGTCGCTGCCTTCACCCGCAGCGGCGGTGCGCCAATGCGGATTTCTTTCGGTTCTTCGGGCAATTTTGCGCGCCAGATCGTGCAGGGGGCGCCCTTCGAATTGTTTCTTTCGGCCGACGAGCGCGTGGCTGCCGTGGTGGTTGCCGCTTCGCGTGCGGAAGGGGTCGCGGTGCCGTTCGCCACCGGCCGCATGGCCTTGTTCCTGCCGAATGGGTCGCCAATTCGCGCAGACAGAGAATTGAGCGACTTTGCCGTCGCGGTGAAAGATGGCCGTTTGAAGCGCCTGGCGATTGCCAACCCGGAAACTGCACCCTATGGCCGCGCTGCGCGCGAGGTGCTGGAGAATCGCGGCTTGTGGCAAGCGGCGCAAGGTAAATTGGCGCAGGGTGACAACGCCGCACAGGCCGCCCAGTTTGCCGCCAGCGGTGCGGCGCAGGCTGGCTTGATACCGCTTTCGCTGGCGCGCGCGCCTCAACTCGCCGCGCAAGGTGCCTTTGTCACCCTGCCCGAAAACTGGCATACGCCGCTGCGCCAGACAGCGGTGTTGATCAAAGGAGCAGGGCCGACGGCACGCGCCTTCGCCGACTTCCTGCGCGGCCCGCAAGCGCGCGAGATTCTCGCCCGCAACGGCTTCGGCCTGCCCGCACCCTGATGGACTGGTCTGCACTCAGCCTCTCGTTGCAGCTCGCGGTGATGACCACCCTGCTGCTGCTGCCTGCGGCGGTGCTGGTGGCGCGCCCGCTGGCCTGGGTGGCATTCCCCGGCAAGGGGCTGATCGACGCGCTGGTAATCCTGCCGCTGCTGCTGCCGCCTACCGTGCTGGGTTTTTATTTGCTGGGCGTGTTTGCGCCACAGGGCGCGCTCGGTTCGGCCTGGCTGGCGCTGACCGGGCGCAGCCTGGTGTTTTCATTTGACGGCTTGCTTGCGGCGTCCTTGCTGGTCAATATTCCCTTCGCCGTGCAACCGGTGCAGCGCGCTTTCGAAGCGATCCCGCGCGAGGCGCGCGAAGCGGCGTGGTGCTGCGGGCTGTCGAGTTGGCAGACGCTGTGGCGGGTGGAACTGCCGCTGGCCTGGCCGGGACTGGCCTCGGCCATGGTGCTGACATTTGTGCACACGCTGGGCGAATTCGGCGTGGTGCTGATGGTCGGCGGCAATCTCGACGGTGCGACGCGAACCTTGTCGATTGCCATCTACGACCGTGTGCAGGCCTTTGACGACAGCGGTGCGGCGCGCATGTCGCTACTGCTGGTATTGATTGCTTTCGTCGCCGTCGCCAGCTTGCATTTCTTCACACGCAAAGTGGGTCGTCGTGGCAACTGACTCAGGCCCACGAAGCGAAATTTCCGGCGCGCAAAGCGAAAGCCCTCGAAACGAGGACTCTGCTGCTAACGCGACAACAATGAGCGGCACGCTTGAGGTCGAGCTGCGACAGCAGACACCGATTCCACTCGACTGTGCTTTCGACTGCGCGCCGGGCGAACTGCTTGCGCTGGTCGGGCCCTCGGGTAGCGGCAAGACCACCGTTCTGCGTTGTATCGCCGGCTTGCATAGCGCAGCAGAAGGGGCGATCCGCTGCGGCGGTACGACCTGGTTCGGCGCTGGAGTCAGCCTGCCGCCGCAGCAAAGACGTGTCGGTTTCGTGTTCCAGAACTACTCACTGCTACCGCATCTTTCGGCATTCGACAACGTCATGATGGCACTCGGCGACGCCTCCCCCGCAGCACGCGCCGAAACGGCCCGCCATTGGCTGGCCCGGGTTCATCTGGACGGACTGGATGCGCGCCGCCCAGCGCAACTATCCGGCGGGCAGCAGCAACGGGTGGCGCTGGCGCGTGCACTGGCACGAGCTGCCGCAAACCCCGCCGCGTCAGCGGGTGGCGTGCTGCTGATGGATGAACCCTTTTCCGCTGTTGATCAGGTCACACGTCGCAAGCTGCGCGCCGAGCTCGCGCGCCTGCGGCGTGAGCTGGCCATCCCCACTGTTCTGGTGACCCACGATCTGGACGAGGCGCGACAGCTTGCCGACCGAATGGTGGTATTGCATCGCGGCAAAGCACTGCAAACGGGGTCGCCCGAAGATGTGTTGTTGCGACCGTGCTCACCTGCCGTGGCGCGCCTGGTTGGCTTGACCAATCTGTTCGAAGGCACCCTGAACGAAAAGGATGGCAACGCTTGTCTGGAATGGGCCGGCCACCGTCTCACCATCGCCGAGTTTCCGGGCGGCGCTGCCGGCTGGACACCGGGCATGCAGGTGAATTGGGTGATCCCGCCCGAAGGCGTATTACTGCACCGCCCCGATCACCCCAGCCGTGGCGAAGCAGAAAACCCGGTGACAGGCACCATCATCGAAGCGCTGCGCATGGGCAGCTTTACGCAACTTACGCTGAGTATTCCCGGCGAGGCACAGCCGCTGGTGTTTCAGGCATCCAGCCACACCATTCAGCGCAACAAACTCGGCCCCGGTCAAACAGCGCGCGTGACACTGCTCGCCGAACGCATCCATTTGATGCCGAAAGAATAGACGACTGCGGCGGCGGCTTTTTTAGTTGGCGTCGTAGTAGTAGGCCTTGCTGGATATTTTGGCCGCGATGTCGTCCTTCATCGTCTCAAGCGGGCGAGGCGCCTTGTCCCACCAGAGCGCGCGGCCTTTTTGCTGCTCGAGTATTTCTTCAGGATGTTTTTCCATCCATTCGCGCATGAATTTGGTGTGTTCTGATTCGTAGAGAGCCATACAGTTCCTTTCAGGTGCCAGAGTCTGGCGTGGTGAATCTAGTGTTTTGAATCGATACAACGGGTAATGCGCACCACTTCGGGCACGCGCCGCAATGACCGCAGAATACGGGCCAGATGCATGCGGCCCGTTACCTGCAAGGTAAAGAACATGGTGGTGGCGTCGCCGCCGTCTTCTTCCATGCTGACATTGACGATGTTGGCTTCGGCTTCGGCAATACCGGCGGCGAGCCTTGCCAACACGCCGCGCACATTCTTTACGACAACACGTATGTTGGCCTCGAACATGCCGGTGATGCCGGCTTCCCATTTAACTTCGATCCATTCCAGCTTGTTGCCATGCAGCTTCGGCAGCGTGCTGCAGTCGTGGGTATGAACCACCAGCCCGTGGCCCTTGCGGATCAGGCCGACGATCGAGTCGCCAGGAATGGGGCGGCAACACGGCGCCAGTTTGACGGCCCCGCTTTCCGTGCCGCGAATCACCACCGAGCCGGCATCACGCACTGCCTGCTGCAAATTCTGATCGCGCGCCATCAAACGGCGTGCAACCACCGGCGCCAATCGAATGCCGAGCCCGATGTCAGCGAAAATCTCTTTGCGATTATGTGTGCCCGTATCAAACAAAAAGCGCTCCCAGGCCGGCTCATCGACTTGGGCCAGCGTGAATCCCAGCTCTCCCAAGGCATGCACCAGAAGGCGCTCACCGAGCGCTTCCGCTGCACGGTTTTGTCGAGCCTTGAGAAAATGCCGTATCCGGGACCGGGCCCGCGCACTCTTGACATAACTCAGCCAGGCGGGATTGGGCGCGGCGGCGGACGCCGTCACGATCTCTACCCGATCACCGTTGCGCAATTCGGTGCGTAGCGGCATGGCTTCGAAATTGATGCGGCAGGCGACACAACGGTCACCAATATCCGTATGCACGGCGTAGGCCAGATCGACCGCAGTCGATCCACGCGGCAGCGCGAAAATTTTTCCCTTGGGACTGAATACATAAACCTCGCTGGGAAAAAGATCCACCTTGACGTGCTCGAGGAATTCCGAGGAATCACCCGTGGTTGATTGCAGTTCGACCAGCGACTGCAGCCATTTGTGCGTCTTCTGCTGCAACTGGTCGAGTGTCGATTTGTCCTTGTACAGCCAGTGTGACGCGACGCCGGACTCAGCGACATGGTGCATGTTGCCGTCTCGAATCTGGATCTCCGCCGGTGTTCCGAAGGGGCCTATCAGAGCCGTATGCAAGGACTGGTAGCCGTTGGCCTTGGGAATGGCGATGTAGTCCTTGAACTTGCCGGGTACCGGATGGTACAAGGCATGCAGTGCGCCCAGCGCCAGATAGCAGCTCGGACGGTCTTTGACGATAATGCGAAAGCCGTAAATGTCGAGCACCTGGGAAAAGCTCAAGTGCTTGTCGCGCATTTTCCGGTAAATGCCATAGAGATGTTTTTCACGCCCCATCACTTCAGCAGCGATCCCCGCCTCCGGCAAGGCGGTACGAATCGCCTGAAGAATCTTGCTGACCACCTCGCGCCGATTGCCGCGTGCACCTTTTACCGCTTTTGACAGCACTCGATAACGCAGCGGATGTGCATGATAAAAAGCCAGCTCCTGAAGTTCGCGGTAAAGCGCATTGAGGCCCAGGCGGTTAGCGATGGGCGCATAGATGTCCAGCGTCTCGCGCGCAATGCGACGGCGCTTTTCGGAGCGCATGGCGCCCAGCGTTTGCATGTTGTGCAGACGATCGGCGAGCTTGATCAGAATCACGCGAACATCACGCGCCATGGCCAGCAGCATCTTGCGGAAGTTTTCGGCCTGGGCTTCTTCGAACGTCTGGTGCTCGATCCGATCAAGCTTGGAGACGCCATCAACCAGATCGGCGGCAAGCTTGCCAAAGCGTTCAGCGATCTGTTCCTTGGTGATCGACGTGTCTTCCATCACGTCGTGCAGCAAGGCCGCAATCAGGGCGTGCGGATCGAGATGCCAGCCGGCCAGCGTTTCGGCGACTGCCAGTGGATGAGATATGTAGGGCAAACCGCTGACGCGAAACTGACCGCGATGCGCAGCGTTGGCAAAAACATATGCTGCGCCGATCTGCTTGATGTCCTCGGGCTTGAGATAGGTGGCAAGCCGGGCGTTGAAACGTTCCAGGTCTTCGGCAAGATCAACCGGGGGATGCATGTCCGCTGAAATCAGCGGCGACTCGTCAAGCGCGCCCGGTACTACTCCAGGGTCTAGAGAAGCACCGGGGAGGGTGACTGACGGGGTTGTCATAAGCGGCGGCGCCGACATGTTCACCCCGTTCACATAATAACTACGGCTGGTTGCGGGTCAGGATTTCGACGCCAACCTTGCCAGCGGCAATTTCGCGAAGGGCGATCACGGTCGGCTTGTCGCGGCCCGGTTCAACCAGCGGCGTGCTGCCCAGCGTGAGTTGGCGCGCGCGATACGTTGCCGCCAGGGTCAGCTGAAATCGGTTGGGAATTAGTTTGATGCAATCATCAATGGTGACACGGGCCATGGGGTTCAGTCCTGATCTAGAAAACGGAAAACATCGGGGTGACGGGCGCGCTGGCGCGCATATCGCAGACGCGAAGCACACACGGCAGCCTTGAGCTCGCCGAGCGCCACATCCAAGTCATTGTTGATTATAACAAAATCGAACTCTCCCACATGGCGCATTTCAGCCAGAGCGCCAGCCACCCGGCGCGCGATGACATCTTCGCTGTCCGAACCGCGCTTGCGCAGCCTGAGTTCAAGTTCGCCGATCGACGGTGGCAGAATAAATATGCTCACCGCCTCGGGAAACTGGCGGCGCATCTGCTGCGCGCCTTGCCAGTCGATCTCCAGCATCATGTCGCTACCTTCCTTCAGACGCTGTTCGAGCCAGACACGCGAGGTACCGTAAAAGTTGTCATGCACCTCCGCCCATTCGGCGAACTCGCCGCGTTCTCGCATGGCAAGAAAGCGCTGCACATCGATGAAGTGATACTCGCGCCCGTTTTCCTCGCCCAGGCGAGGTGCGCGAGTGGTGTAGGAAATCGAATTTTTCACCCGCGTATCGTCCGCCAGCAGGCGTCCAACCAGTGTGGTTTTTCCGGCCCCCGAGGGTGCCGCGACAACAAAGAGAGTTCCTGCAATCATGGTCTTAGCGTATCAAATATCTGCATCGCTGCTTGAGTTGAGTCAATCCTACGCGAGAGCCGCGCGTATTAGTATACGCGGCACATGCGCCAAATCTCATTCCTGCCATCGCTTCGTCGTCACGCCATTGGGCTTGTGTATCTAGGCCTGTTGGCGGTGATACTGCAAACCCTCGCGGGCGCTGGCGTCATGCTGCCCAGTGCAGGTTCCGCCGGTGACCGGTTCGCCACGGAGGTGTGTACCAGCCATGGGGTTCTGAAGCTTAACCTGGCCCAGACAGGCGCTGGTGACTCGCAACCTGGCACCGGCGCCCACGACTGCTGCAAGCAGTGCGCCACCAGCGGTCCGCTACTGGCCCTGGAGATCGGCAACGCCGTCTCGCCAGCGCCGACTTTCAGCGCTCCGCTGAATCAACACGCGTCGGCGTATCCGGCGCTTGTCGCCTGGACCGCACATCCCCCGCGCGGCCCTCCCGCTCGCGCCTGAGCGTCAAAGCTTCTTTCCGGTCCAGCGCAATCTAGCCGTTTCGCGTCCCGGATTACGTCACTTACCCGCAGACCGCGGGGCCCATCTCATCGCAAGGAGTCATCATGAATCGCATCATTCGCGCTGCCGCGCTGTCTACCATTGTTTCCACCGCCTTCATTCTTCCCGCCCATGCCGAGGTCACCGTCAAGGAACCCTGGGTGCGCGCCACGGTGACACAGCAAAAAGCCACGGGGGCCTTCATGCAAATTACCTCAACTCAGGATGCCCGCCTGGTTGCCGTCCAGTCTCCGATCGCTGGCGTCGTCGAAATACATGAAATGTCGATGGAAAAGGACATCATGAGAATGCGCGCCATGCCGGGTGGTCTCGAACTGCCCGCCGGCAAGACTGTCGAGCTCAAGTCGGGTGGCTATCACGTCATGCTGATGGGACTCAAGCAGCAAATGAAGGAGGGTGCCGAAGTGCCCATGACGCTGATCATCGAGAGCAAGGACAAGAAACGCAGCGCCATCGAGATCAAGGCAACAGTAAGGTCACTGACTGGCGCGATGAACATGGACACGGGTATGCCTCACGGCATGAAACACTAAGCTCGACCTGCAGAAAACAACAGCGGTGCCAGCGGGCGCCTCTGTTGTTTCTGCAACGATATGCCGCAGGTACGCGTCGGCCTCCCTCTACTGCGTCTCGATCTCTGAGTCACAACCGATGCCAACTGCGATCCAGCGCATAAAGCGCCGGCTGGCGAAAGCGCTCAAGCGCTGCGGCAACCAGCGGATGAAACACGCGGGATCATCAACCATGCCACACGCGTAATGTCGTTCGGCCGCCCGCCATCGCAAAGCCGGACAAGCACCCTTGCGATGCCCTAGCAGCAGGCGGCTGACGGGGCACGGCCGGGCCGCGCAGCACACGCCACAGCCATTGCAGGCAGCGCCCAGTGCCGGCTTGGCCGGCGCGTCTGAATGAATCGAGATGAAGCTGTCGCCGGCGGCCATGCGCGGTGTACGGCTGGACCTTACTCGAGGTTTTGCACCTGCTCGCGCATCTGCTCGATCAGCAGTTTGAGTTCGAGTGCGATCGCGGTGACATCCCCGGAGACTGACTTGGATGACAGGGTGTTGGCTTCGCGGTTGAGTTCCTGCATCAGGAAATCCAGGCGTTTGCCCACCGCGCCGCCTTTCTTGAGCACGCGCTCAAGTTCGTCCATGTGGGTGATCAGCCGGGCGATTTCTTCGTCGACATCGATCTTTGCGGCGAACACGCCTACTTCCTGGCGGATGCGATCTTCGTCCAGATTTGCCACCGCTTCGCGCAGCTTGGTGGACAGCCGCTCGCGATAGGCCGCCAATGCCGCTGGCAACAAGGGTTGGGCGGCGGCGATTTGTTCGCGCATGCGCGCGGCGCGGTCGCGCAATACATCAGCCAGTTTGGCGCCTTCGCGTTCACGGCTGGCGATAAATTCATCGAGCAACTGGGCAAACAGTTCCTGTGCAGCGGCCTGCAACTGTTCGCTGGTGAGCGCGTCGTCATTGAGCACTCCGGGCCAGCGCAGCACCTCGGCCACCGACAGGGGTGCGGCCTGCGGCAGGGAGCTGCGCACGGCGGTATCGAGCGTGCCAAGCTCGGCCAGCAATGCCGGATTGAGCACCCGCTCGCGTGTTGCAGCGCCTTGCTGCGCCTGCAAGTAGCCACGACATTCGATCTTGCCGCGACCGATGCGCCCGGTGATTTTCTCGCGCAGCGGCATTTCCAGAAAGCGCAGATCTTCGCTGAGGCGAAAACCGACATCGAGGTATCGCGAATTGACACTCTTGATTTCAAGGTTGAGTACCGCGCTGCCAAGGTCGCGGTTGGCGGCGGCATATCCGGTCATGCTGTAGATCATGATGTGGGGTTCTCGGTTGTTGTTCAGGCACCGCAAGCAAAGCAGTTGTTTACAGTGAAGGTGCGAACAAGGAAAATCAAGGCAGTATATCAACCTGCCTCAAACGCTCATGGCAACACGCTCCACCCGCAGAAGATGAAACACGCAAAAAGCAAATTGAAGGCCCGCCCCCCATCCCCCTCACGGGGGCTACGGGTCGGCTCGCTCCGCTCGACTATCACCCGTCTCACCCGTCGCTCCGAACACCTTATTTCACACTAACACTCCTGCCCCTACCGTGTTTTCACAGAACAATCACGCCCTGCCTTCCGGCTACGAACTTGGAGATTATCGGATCGACCGACAACTTTCGGTCGGCGGGTTTTCGATCGTCTATCTGGCGCACGATGCGGCCGAAGTACCGGTGGCGATCAAGGAATACCTGCCCAACGCGCACACACTGCGCAGCGAAGGTGAAATCGTTCCGACGATTCCGCCCGACTTTCAGGCCGACTTCAATCATGGCCTGAAGCTGTTTTTTGAGGAGGGGCGCGCGCTGACAGGTCTCGATCATCCAAACGTGGTGCGCGTGCTGAATTTTTTCCGCGCCAACGAAACGGTCTATCTGGTGATGCGCTACGAGGTCGGCCAGACCTTGCGCGACTGTATCCGCAAGCAGCGCGGCCGACTCGACGAAGGCTTCCTGCGCGGCATGTTCAGCGGCGTGCTGGACGGCCTCGGCGAGGTGCACGGACATGGCCTGCTGCATCTGGATATCAAGCCGGCCAACATCTGGCTGCGCACCGACAACAGCCCGGTGTTGCTGGATTTCGGCGCCGCGCGCTATGCGCTGGATATCGGGCCGCCCGAACCACGCGCGATGTACACGCCGGGTTATGCCGCACCCGAGCAATACCACGGCAAATACACGCTCGGGCCGTGGACCGACATCTACGCGGTTGGCGCCTGCATGTATGCCGCGCTGGCCGGTGGCGCACCGCAGGCCGCCGATAGCCGGATGGTCGACGACCAGTTGCTACCCGCCCGGCAGCGCTGGGGGTCAAGTTACTCACCGCGCCTGCTGGCAACCATTGATGAATGCCTGCGCCAGGAACCAACACGCAGGCCACAACACGCCCGTGCCTTGCAAGCATCGCTCAATTCCGACGCGGCCGGCAACCAGCCTCCGGGCTCCTGGTTGTCCCGTCTCGGCCTGCGTGGCTGGTGATGAACTACACCATCGCACAGGAAAGCCGTATCGGCGGTCGCGAGATCAATCAGGATCGTGCCACCTGGCTGGCAACCGAGGATACCGTTTTGATGGTGGTGGCCGATGGCATGGGCGGTCATTTGCAAGGTGAGGTCGCCGCCCAACTGGCGATCGACACCGTCGCCGAGTGCTTCCGCATCGAGGCGAAACCACGGCTTGCCGACCCGGCAGGTTTTCTCGCGGCAGCCTTGCATCGGGCGCACCGCACCATCGTCAATTACGCCGCCGAGTGCCGCATCGCACCTCATGCCGCGCCGCGCACCACCTGCATCGCCTGTGTGGTCCAGGACGGCCAGGCCAGTTGGGCGCACGCCGGTGATTCGCGCCTGTACCTGATCCACCACCCTGATGATGGTAAGCCCCGTATTGCCCATACCCGCGATCACAGCATTGTTCAAAGCCTGGTCGACGAGGGCAGCATCAGCCCCGCCGAAGCCGCCAACCACCCGCTGCGCAGCCGGGTATTCAGTTGTCTTGGCGGTCTTGAAGCGCCGCACATCGAAGTCTCAACCACGGTTTCGCTGCAGGATGGGGATCTGATTGCTTTATGCACCGATGGCGCCTGGTGGCCTCTGGGCGATAAGCTGGTTGCCGGGCTGGAAGGCAAATCGCTGACCGACTCGGTACCGAATCTGCTGGACGCTGCCGAGCGCGCCGCCGGCCCCGAGGCCGACAATCTGACACTGCTCGCGATGCGCTGGGAGTCGCCCAAGGCGACGGTCGAAGCCGATCCACCGTTCTGCGACACCTACATCGGCCAAGCACCCATTAGCGACGAGGAGATCGAGAGCGCCATTGTCCAAATCCGTCGTCGCATTCCGCACAACCCCAACGGAGCAACTTGATGACCCAGCCAACCCCGCGCGTAGACCGCGCTGCCTCTGACTTGCGCAAGCTCACGATCACCCGCAACTACACCCGTCATGCCGAGGGCAGCGTCCTGGTGGAATTCGGCCACACCAAGGTGTTGTGCAACGCCAGTGTCGAGGAATCCGTGCCGGGCTTTCTGCGCGGCAAGGGCTCGGGCTGGGTGACGGCGGAATACGGCATGCTGCCGCGCTCGACCAACACGCGCACGGCGCGCGAAGCCGCCAAGGGCAAGCAGTCTGGCCGTACCCAGGAAATTCAGCGCCTGATCGGCCGCTCACTGCGCGCAGTAACCGACCTGGCAGCACTCGGCGAGCGCCAGATCACGCTTGATTGCGACGTGCTACAGGCCGACGGCGGCACCCGCTGCGCCTCGATTACCGGTGCCTGCGTGGCATTGCATGATGCCTTGTCCACCCTGGTCGCCAGCGGCAAGCTGACGGCACACCCGATGCGCGAACTGGTTGCCGCGGTTTCAGTAGGCATTGTCGACGGCATTCCGCTGCTCGATCTCGACTACGCCGAAGATTCCGGTTGTGACACCGACATGAACGTGGTGATGACGGCTGGTGGCGGCATCATCGAGGTACAGGGTACGGCCGAAGGTGCACCTTTCTCACGCACCGAACTCGACGCCCTGCTGGAACTCGCCGCGGTGGGCATTGGCGAAATCGTCACAGCGCAGAAAGCAGCACTGGCCGCTTGAAGAAACTCGTCCTCGCCTCAGGCAACGCCGGCAAGCTGCGCGAATTCGGCCAGCTGCTGGCGCCCTTCGATTTCGAGGTACTGCCGCAATCCGCCTTCGATGTACCGGAGGCGGATGAACCACATGTCACCTTTGTCGAGAACGCCATCGCCAAGGCGCGCCATGCCGCGCACCTGACCGGCCTGCCGGCGCTGGCTGACGATTCTGGGCTCTGTGTCACCGCGCTGGGTGGCGCGCCGGGCGTGTTTTCAGCACGCTATGGCGGTGAACCGAAATCGGATGCGCGTAACAACGAAAAGCTACTCGCAGATCTCTCCGGCATGGCTGATCGCCGTGCGCACTACGTCGCGGTACTGGTGCTGATGCGCCATGCCGACGACCCGCAACCCATCGTCACTGAAGGCGAATGGCATGGCGAGATCATCAACACGCCACGCGGTGCAGGCGGATTCGGTTACGACCCCTACTTTCTGGTGCCCGGCACCGGCAAGACCGCCGCCGAACTGCCGCATGAGGAAAAAAACCGCTGCTCGCATCGCGGCAAGGCGTTGGCGCTGCTGATCGAACGCCTGCGCATTGGCATGTGATGCGCATGTGATTCCGATCATCCCGATATTCGCGGCAGCGGCGGAGCGCTTCGACGCCGTGTCACCATCGCCGAGTTTTTTGGGTTCGGGGCTTGTTGCGCCGCCACCACTGGCGCTGTATGTGCATTGGCCGTGGTGCGTAAAGAAGTGCCCTTATTGCGATTTCAATTCACATGAAAGTCGCGGCGCAGTTGACGAGGCCGCCTACCTCGCCGCGCTGATTGCCGATCTCGAAGCCGCGCTGCCGAAGATCTGGAACCGCCCGGTAATCAGTGTATTCATCGGCGGCGGCACGCCCAGCCTGATGAGCGCGGCCACCGCTGACGCACTGCTGGCCGCGATTCGCATGCGTGTGCCCTTGCACCCTGGTGCCGAAATCACGCTCGAAGCCAATCCAGGCACGGCGGAGGCTGAGAAGTTCGCCGCCTTTCGTGACGCCGGTGTGAATCGGCTGTCGATCGGCGTGCAAAGTTTCGATGACATCAAGCTGGCCGCGCTCGGCCGCATCCATAACAGCGCCGACGCGAGACGCGCCATCAACATGGCGTTGCAAAACTTCGAACGCGTCAATCTCGATCTGATGTACGCGCTGCCGCAGCAAACCCTGGCTGAAGCCGAGCGCGACATCGACTCCGCGATTGGCTGCGGCGTCAGCCACATTTCCGCCTACCACTTGACGCTGGAACCTAACACCGCTTTCCACCACGCGCCGCCGCCACTACCCGACGACGATCTGGCCGCCGACATGCAGGAGATGATCGAAGCCCGGCTCGCTGCCGCCGGCTACGCGCACTACGAAACCTCGGCCTTCGCCAAGCCCGCAGGTGACGCAAACTCGCAGTGCCAGCACAACCTGAACTACTGGAACTTCGGTGACTACCTCGGCATCGGCGCCGGTGCGCACAGCAAGCTGTCGAACCACGACACGATCTGGCGCGAAGCACGGCACCGTAATCCCCGCGCCTACCTGCAGGGCGCCGCGAGCGGCGACTTCATCAGTACACAAGCGCCCATTGCCCGCGCTGACCTGCCCGGCGAATTCATGATGAATGCGTTGCGCCTGAACGCGGGCTTTCCGCTGCAGCTCTTTACCGAGCGCACCGGCCTGCCGCTGACCACCATCGAAAAGTCGGCGCTGGCGGCACGGCGTGATGAACTGCTGGAGACTGTGGATGGGCATATCCGCCCCACGCCGCAAGGAAGGCGTTTTCTCAATCAGTTGCTGGGCCGGTTCTTGCCTTAACTCGTTGCGAACTGACGCTTGTGGCGTCTTTACGAAGACTCCGACCATGGGCAGAACAAATCGCGTGCTCAGGATTTTTATGAATCGCCTTGTTGCTCGTTCAAACTGTTCTGCAGCTCGTCAACCGCGTCGACCAGTTTGGTGAAATGCTGTCCAAATGCCGTCAGTTGATATTCCACTCGCGGTGGTACTTCGGCAAAACTGGTCTTGTCCAGAATTCCAAAGCGCTGCAGCTTCGCCAGGCGCTCATTCAGCACCTTGCCGCTGAGCCCATCAATCGCGTGTTCCATTTCGCCCGGACGGCACACGCCTTTGCGCACCAGGCTCAAAACTGTGAGTGACCATTTGCAGCCGATGATGCTTTCCACCATCTGATGGACATTTGGAGTGCTCATAGAAAAAATATTTTCCCTTTGTGATCAAGAAAATGTACCGGAAAGTACCTACCCAACCGTTTTGTACCCGCTTGTGACGACCGTTGATGGCCCTTAGATTGGCCCCTGCTTTCTCAACCCAATCTCAGTCAAAAGGAATACAAGATGCGAATCAAACTTGCCATTGCAGCATCCATTATGACGCTATCCGTCGTCCTCCAGAGCAGTTCCGTCGGTGCTGCGGAGCCGGGTTCCGTTCCATATCCGACGGGCTACCGCAACTGGCATCATGTCAAATCAATGGTCATCAATCCGGGTCATGGTCTTTATGAAGCCTTCGGCGGCATTCATCATCTGTACGCCAACACGAAGGCTATGCGGGGCTACAAGACCGGAAAATGGGCAGATGACGCGATCATCGCGTTCGACCTGCTAGAGGCCAAGTCAGCAGACAACGTGGTCACTGAAGGCGCACGCAAAGTGGTCGGTGTCATGCAGCGCGATGCACGCAAGTACAAGACAACCGGTGGCTGGGGCTATGAAGGTTTCAAAGGCGACAGCAAGACCGATCGCGCCGTCGGCGCCAATGCACTAACCGCCTGCCACCAGTGCCATATCGCGCAAGAAAAAGAAGGGTTCATTTTCAGCAAGGCGCGGCCTTGATTCAGGGTTTCGCGCCGCCGCTAAGCGTTTCACAATGGTTCAATTGTGATTGTCCGATCACGCTGGATGCCTTGCGCGGCAAGGTGGTGCTGATCCACGCCTTCCAGATGCTGTGCCCGGCCTGCGTCATGCAAGCCGGGCCACAGGCAGTAAGGTTGTGGCAGCACTATCGCTATCACGAGAGAGCTCACGATGTGGTTGTGATCGGTCTTCATACGGTTTTTGAGCATCACCAGGTGATGACGCCAGAGGCACTCGCGGTGTATCTGCACGAATTCCGCATTCCGTTTCCGGTAGGCGTAGACCAGGCGGTCGCCGATGATCCGATTCCCAAAACCATGCGCGCCTACGACATGCAGGGGACGCCGACAACGCTTTTGATCGACGGCACAGGCCGTCTGCGCAAGCATCATTTTGGCGTCGAGCCGGATCAACTGATCGAAGCAGACATCGATCGCCTTATTGCGGAATTGACTTAGCCAGCCTTTTGCAACGAGCCGATGTGCAGACAAAGAAAACCGCAAAAGTCGGCGCTGGCGAGACGGTGAACCATGCCCAATATTTGGCGTGTGATGACCCACTCTTTCGCTTTGCGCCGCTAGCTACGAGCCAACCGGAATGTGGCGGGTGTACTCGACCGAACCGAATCTTCAGGGCTTGATGTAGGCGTAACCGCCGCGCGCCTGAAGCTTGCCCAGTTCGGCAACACCGGACGGAACGAATTTGGCTTCGGGAATGAACTGCTCGCGCTTCAGATTGCGGCTTTTCAGCGTGATATCGCAGACATCGAAGGTCACGCCACGCTCCGTCAGCGCCTCGACATTGATGTTGTAGGGATTGCCATTCTTGTCCGCGGCGCCTTCCATCAGAAAATCAACGCCCTTTGAATGCGTCACCACCACGATCTTTACCTCCGGGTTCACGTCCAGGTGGTTGCGTACGTTGCGCAGAGCGGCGGAGGCATTGGCCGAATCATTGATGTGGTAGACCACTTTGTCGGGATACGAGTTGGCCGTCAGATCGCCGGTGGTCACGCAACCGCCGAGGATGAAGACGCTCAATGCCATTCCCAGCGCCAGATGGTTCTTGATCCTGTTCATATTTTCTCCTCTATTGGTTTATGGCGCATCTGCGCTGCGCGGCTCTTTTTGTGCAACGGCTAAACGATATACCTTTGCTTTTCGATCACTACAGCAGGCGCGGTGCTGACGCTCGATTGGGCGATCATCTCAATCGTAGACGATTTAGTGTTCCTTGCCATCTACCCGGGCTCGTGCCAGCAGAGGAATCAGCCGCCATGCCAATATCGCAAAGCCGGCAAACCAGCCGCAGGCGGCGAGCGTAATCCAAAGGGCATACGCCGCCGGATGCAGCTGGGGTGCGACGACTCGCAGTACGAACGCCGCGATCATGATCCAGAGCACCAGTTTTTCAATCCCCCCAAAGACCACTTTTCTGCCGGTGTGTCCATTGGCAATGCGGATCAACATCGCAGGAATAATCAGACCCATTGCACCCAGCGCAAACACATGCATCGAAAAAGCACCGACCCAGGGCCGTGGAGCAATCTGGCCGAGAAACTCGAGCAGCAGCTGCAGCACAATGGCGATGTAACCCAGATACATGATGCCGAGATCGAGCCGCCGCATGGCCAATTGCGGCTTCCAGAAAAAGAACCTACCAGCCAGCAGCAGCGCCAGTAGCAGGGAAAGCCAAGCTGCCAGTGGTGGCGGCAAGAAGCCGGCCGAGACCAGCACCAGGCCAAGCAGCTTGATGCTTCGATCCAGCAGCGCATTGCGCAGGATATTCGCCTGGAAAATGTTCTTCATGAATTGTGTCAATGTGCGTTCGAGCATGACCAGAAAGGCCACACGGAACAAACCGGTCGCCATGCTGATGCCGATCTGAAAATACTCGGGACTCAACATCAGTTGCTTGGCAAACAGAAACGCCGGAAGAATCAGCAGGAAGAAGTAGTTGTCGCTGTAATTGTCGTCCTTGCGATAGCGCACCAGGGTCCACAACAACATGACGACAATCGAGGCCAGAAACAGGCTGCTCGACAACTCGAACAAAAAGCTTGGCCAGCGACCTCCAAACCACATGCCCGCACGCTCGAAGACCCAGGCCAAGACAAGGTAAACCAATGCCGCACCGTGGTAACCGCGAACCTGCACCCAGTTTTTGGTTGAGGTCAGCAAAAAGCCGCCTAATACGGCCCAGCCAAAACCGAAGAACATTTCATGCGCATGCCACTGCACCGCTGCAAACGACGCCTCGGGTGCAGGCAATGCGCCCAGATACATCGCTACCCAGAGCAGCGGAAAGCTCAAGCCAGACAAGCAAGCAAGGGTGAAAAACGGCCGGAATCCGGCCAACCAGAAAGGGTGCGCGAAAAACCTCATGACTGCACTACGCAGCCACGCTGACGCTGTTGCGTCCCTCAGCCTTGGCCTGATAAAGCGCCGCATCGGCGCGCGCCAGCAACGCGTCGAAGTTAGCTTCGTCAGGGCGACTTTCCGCTATGCCGATACTTACGGTACAGACCGGCAGCCTTGGATCGCCATGTTCGATTCCTGCCCGAATCCGCTCCGCGACAATTACGGCCTCATCCTGCGTAGTTTCGGGCAGCAAGGCGACAAACTCATCGCCACCAAAGCGTCCCAGGTGATCCGGTCGTCGCAGCAGCGCTTTGGTCCTGGCGACAAAATCGATGAGCACCCGATCGCCCATCGGATGGCCGTGAATATCGTTGATGGCTTTGAAGTGATCCAGGTCCATGACCATCAGCGATGTCTCGCGCGGCTTGCGCCGTCCGCGCTCGAATTCCTGCTCACATAAATCGATCAAGGCGCGGCGCATAAGAGCGCCCGTCAGCGAATCATGGCTGGCCAGATGCTCGAATTCAGTACGCAGCCTGTCGGTCGCCATCAGTACTACGCCGATGGTAATCATCAAAATGCAAACTGCGTAAGTAGTTACAACCACCGCCTGCGTCGGTGAAAGAATCATCAGCAAATCATCGGCAGGGGCGCTGAATGCATCGACAAAGCGGTAGGTCTGGGCAAGGGTCTGGATCAGCAAGGCCGCGGCTGTCAGGTAGGTGGCGAAACTACGCGCACCGCGACTCACCAGCAAACGCAGATGACTGAATGAGATCAGACTCATCAGAAAAGCCATCATCAGTACGCGGTTCCCATAGTGCGGCTCGACGTGGGTCCAGATAAGGAAGCCAGCGGCGGCGAAGACCAGGACGCTCCACAGTCGCACCGATTTCGGCAACCCGAAAAAGCGCTGGGTACCGAAATACAGCAATACCAGACCAACCAGCAAAATCACATTGGCGGCAACCATCGAGAGCAGATCCGATATCAGGCCACGCGCCCCAAAGAGCAGAGTGGAGACAAAAATGAGTATCGGGCCCACCGTCCATTCGGTAAGCCCCCTGATCGAAGGCGGATAGTTTCGACGCAGAAAAAACAACACCATCGACATCAGCAAGGCCATCACTCCGGCCATCAGAATAATGCTGCGGGGGTCGAGATTCAGCATGCTCAGGACGGGCGACGAAATACCACATCCCAAACACCATGACCCAACCGCAGGCCCCGAGTCTCGAACTTTGTCTGTGGTCGATAGAGTGGTCGGGGGGTGAAATCCTTGGCCATGTTTTGCAGTTGCGCCTCGCCTGAAAGTACTTTCAGCATTTGTTCAGCATACTCTTGCCAGTCGGTCGCGCAGTGAAGATAGCCGTTGGGCACAAGCCGCGTAGCCAGTAGCTTGACAAATTCCGGCTGAATCAGGCGACGCTTCTGTTGGCGCTTTTTAGGCCAGGGATCGGGGAAAAAGATGTGGATCCCGCAGAGCGACTCAGGTGCGATCATGTCGCGCAGCACTTCGACAGCATCGTGCTGGATAACCCGCAAATTGCCGAGTTCACGGGTGGCGATCTCCTTCAACAAGCTGCCAACGCCGGGTGTATGTACTTCAATGCCGATGTAATCGTTTTGCAAATGTTCCGCGGCAATGACCGCCGTAGTCTCGCCCATGCCGCAGCCGATTTCAAGAATCCGATGGGCGTTGCGGCCGAAGATCGCGTCGAAATCAAGCGGGGCCTGCTGATACGGAATTCCCCAGCGTGGCATGCCATCCTCGTGGAATCGTCGCTGCGCATCGGAAACGCGGCCCTGGCGCAGGACAAAGCTGCGAATGTGGCGGATCACCGACTCACCTCCTCCAGGCACCGCTGCATTCTCGTCGCCCAAACCATTCTCCTTGCCGGTGTCGCTCATTTTTCAGGCTCCGGAAAACTCGGCGATGGCGATACGGCGGCAGCCGGCTGCGTCGCATCACTGAGCGCCAGCAGTTTGTCGAGCTGATAGCGCGGTCGAACAATCGCGGCAGGCAAACTGGCGCAGGCGTCTTGCAAGCTGATCTGGCCCAGCGAAGCCTGAATGCCGTCCTTGAGATTGAGGGCGCGCACCAGATCCTGCCATCCCGATTTATCCGCACGTGAACCAAAATAGTAGCGGGCAAGATCAAGCACCAGGGTCTCTATCGCCTTGGCCTGCTTTGTATGCCAACTCGCGTAAGCGTCCTGAATCGGCCCTGAATGCTCGGGGAGATCAAGGCAGGCAGCAGCCAACAGTGAAACGCCATGCGCCAGACCAAAAAGTCGCTGGCGAATCAGTATCTCAGGTTGCTCGAAGGCGTAGCCCTGCCGCCCCGGCAGGATTTCCAGGACAGCCTGCTTCTCGGGCTGGACAACAGTCTCCGATGTGTCGGCTGCGAGTGCCGGACCGAGAAAGGCAACAAATAGAATGCCAACAACAATGCGCCTCACGGGCCACCGTGGCCGATCATTCCACCGACGGGTGAACTGGGTGTGGCGGCGTAAAACTTCTTTGGCATGCGGCCGGCCAAAAAGGCCTCGCGACCGGCTTCCACCGCTTTCTTCATGGCCCCGGCCATCAACACCGGATTCTGCGCGCCGGCGATTGCGGTATTCATCAGCACGCCATCGCAGCCCAGTTCCATGGCGATCGCTGCGTCTGAAGCAGTACCTACACCAGCATCGACCAGCACCGGGACCTTGGCCTGCTCGATGATCAGCTTCAGGTTCCAGGGATTGAGAATACCCATGCCGGAACCGATCAGCGAGGCCAACGGCATGATCGCAACGCAGCCGATGTCTTCCAGCATGCGCGCCTGAATCGGATCGTCGGCGCAATACACCATCACCTGAAACCCGTCCTTGACCAGCGTCGCGGCGGCCTTCAGGGTTTCCGGCATGTTGGGGAACAGCGATTGTGGATCGCCCAGCACTTCGAGCTTGACCAGTGCATGGCCGTCGAGCAGCTCGCGGCCCAAACGCAAGGTGCGCACCGCATCATCAGCGGTGTAGCAGCCGGCAGTATTGGGCAGGATGGTGAATTGCGAGGGCGGCAACACCTCCAGCAGCGAGGGCTGGCCTGGTTCTTGACCAATGTTGGTGCGGCGAATGGCTACCGTGATGATCTCGGCCCCCGAGGCATCAATGGCCTCGCGTGTCTGGGCGAAATCCTTGTACTTGCCGGTACCGACCAGCAGACGCGAGCGATAGGCCTTGCCAGCGATAAGTAGAGAATCCGTGTTCATGAATGCAGAGCCCTGAAAATATTCAACCGCCGCCAACGGCGACGACAATTTCAATCTGGTCACCGCTTGCCAGCGGCGTTTCGGCATGCCGGCTTTTGGGTACGATTTCACCGTTTTTTTCGACTGCAACTCGCTTACCGGCAAGGCCGCGCGCTTCAAGCAAAGCGGCTACCGTCACGGGCTCCGCCAGCCGTTGCGATTCACCATTGATGATAAGTTCCATTTTCTGATTTTACTTCAGCAGGCGGCGCCGAATCAGTGTCAGTGCAATCCAGAAAGCGACCAGCGCGACTGCCATCAATGAGGCGATATGTCCGAGGATTCCGGCCGGTACTTCTCCAAATAGCAATGGCCGCACCAAAGCCACAGCGTGGGTCAGCGGCAGCCAGGCTGCTATCGCCTGTACCAATGGCGGCAGTTGATCGGGCGGGAAGAATACACCGCACAACAACACCATCGGCGTGATGAACAAGGTGAAGTAGTACATGAAGAAATCGTAGGAGGGGGCCAGCGCCGTAACGATCAGGCCCAGCGCCGCAAATGCCAGCCCGGTCAAAAAGATCACGGGCAGCGCCCACAGCGCGAGCGGCGAAGCCACCAGACCCAGCAGGGAAATCACGATCAGAATCGCCGTCCCCGACACGGTGGCTTTGCCTGCCGCCCAGAGCAGTTCGCCGGCCATCACGTCCTCCAGCGTCACCGGGGCATTCATGATTGACTCCCAGGTGCGCTGAATGTGCATCCGCGAAAAAGCTGAATACAGTGCTTCAAACGAGGCCGCGTTCATGGTCGAGGCGCATACGGTGCCGCCGGCCAGAAAGGCAATATAGGAAACACCCTGGATTTGCGGTAACAATCCGCCCAGGCCGTAGCCGAGACCGAACAGGTAAATCATCGGATCGGCCAGATTGCCCAATAGCGATGGGATGGCCAGCTTCTTCCAGACCAGAAAATTGCGCCGCCAGACGGCGAAGGCGCGCATTGAAAGCTGCGGCAGGAGGAGGCGTTGTGCGCTCACGGAAGGCATCGCATCAGGAAAGCGCGGCGCGCGGCACAGTGGAATCCATCATGCCGCTTCGAGCTCGCCGGCTTCCCGACGCAGCCTGTAGGGCTTTATCAAGACCTCGGCCGGCAGCTGCAAGCCATCGGCCAGACGCCGGATCATTTCCAGCGTCAACGGTCGGGTGCGGTTCAGGATGTCGGCGACGCGACCACGCGGCCCGATGTAAGCCTCCAGATTCTTGCGCGTCAGGCCGCGACTTTCCATGACATGACCGAGAAACTCGATCGGATCGGGATCGGCGATCGGGAAATGCTGCCGTTCGTAATTCTCGACCAGCATCGCCAACACGTCGAGTCGGTCCGCTGCGGCGGACTTTGCCGGCGCATCCCACAGGCGCTCGACCTCGACCAGCGCGGCCTGGTATTCCTTTTTGCTGCGGATGGGCTTGAGTTCCATGTCGGTCTCCTAAATCGTTTCCACGTCTATCCTGTCATATTGCCGATGGCTGCCGACGAAGCGGACATACATCAGCCCCCGGTCGTAGCGAACCGCCACCACCAGCCGGTAGTCGTTGCCCTTGATGTTGAACACCACCCGGCGATCGGCAACGAAGCTGGCGTTTCGATACGCCGCCTTGATGTCGGCCGGCGTCTTCCAGTGCGCCCGGCTTGCCAGGGCATACCAGGCCCGCAAGGATGTTTCGGCATCCGGATGTCTTTCCCAGAAGGTCCGCAAGGTGGACAGGGCAATGATCCGCATGCACAACTTTAGCATGATACCAATTTGGTATCAATCGCAGGAATGACGGCCTTCGAAAGTCAGACCTGGCGACATGGCGTCAAAACAAAAACAGCGATTGCCAAGGATCCCGCGCACCGTCAATCGCGCAGTTCCCGCCCCGTGAGCTTGAGAAACACATCCTCCACATTGGCCGGGCGATGCAGCGTGCGCAAATTTGGCCAGGCGGCGAGATGAGCGAGCAATGGCGCGGCATCTTCGACATAACAAAAGGCCGTTTCGCCGCTGACCTCAACCCGCTGCGAGTATGCGTGTGCTTCGCGGGCGGCCCAGCCCGGTGCGTCTTCGCCATAGACCTCGACTACCTGAGGTTCTATGTGTTCATGAATCAGTGTGCGTGGCTCGCCTTCCGCGACCATGCGACCATCATCGAGAATCGCCAGGCGCTGGCAAAGGCGCTCGGCCTCGTCCATGAAGTGGGTTGTTAGCAGAATGGTTTTGCCCTGCGCCAGCAGGCGTTTCAGCCGATCCCAAATAAGATGGCGCGCCTGCGGATCGAGCCCGGTGGTGGGCTCGTCAAGCAACAGCAACTCTGGATCATTGACCAGGGCGCGGGCCAGCGTCAGGCGGCGCTTCATGCCCCCGGACAACGTCCGGATACTGGCCTCGGCCTTGCCCGTCAGACCGGCGAATTCGAGCAGCCCTGGAATTAGTGGACGAATCTTCGCATCCGCCAAACCGAAGTAGCGGCCATATACGATCAGATTTTCAGCCGCTGTAAAGTCGGGGTCGAGGTTATCGAACTGTGGCACCACACCAATTTTCATGCGCGCTTCGCGAGCCCGCGCTGGCACCGGTTCGCCCACCAGGGTGATCTCACCGGAATCAGGAGCGGTCAACCCAAGACAACAACGCAACGTAGTGGTCTTGCCGGCACCGTTGGGACCAAGCAGGCCATAGCACTCGCCACGCTTCAGCTCGAAACCAATCCCGGCGACGACTTCGCGGCCATCGTAGGACTTGCGCAGAGCGGAAACACGCAGCGGACTCATGCCTCGAGTCGATGGCAAGTGCGCTGAACAGCCGCCCTATTTCGGATGCCCGGCATGCAGCCAAGCCACAAATCACCAACGATGCCACTCATTGCCATACCCTCCGCGAAGATGCGGAAATTCTAGCAGCCTACCGAAATCAAGCGCGGAAGGGTCTTTGCCACCATGGCAGGCCTTTGGCAACACCCGGTCCACAGCCGCCAGAAAACGGGCAGAATATCCCCTGCAGCGAACCCTGTTACTCTTATTGCCCTTGTTCGGCGGAATGTGCCTTGCTCACTTATGCCTGATCTATTTCGCGCTGATGATTTGTTGAACTTGATGGAGGATGCCGGTGCGGATACTCCAGCCGGGATGCCCAGCAACAAACCGAGCGCGCCTCCCCTTCCCTGCCCATATGAAGATCTTTCCTATCTTCTGATCGAGGACTCGCAGGCCATGCGCGCCTGGTTGCGCACCACCATCGCCAACGCCGGTGGGAAAAAGATCGACGTATCGGACAGCTACAACGATGCGCTGTATCGCATCCGTACCCGCGGCAATTATGACGTGGTGTTGTGCGACTACATTCTTTCCGACACGCGCGACGGCCAGCAATTGCTGGAAGAAGTGCGGCGGTTGAAGTTGCTGCCGCAATCGACGCTGTGGATCATGATCACCGGTGAGCGCAAGTATGAACAGGTGTTCTCGGCCGTGGAACTGGCCCCCGATGATTACCTGATCAAGCCGATCACGCCCGATCTTTTGCACGAGCGCCTGGGCAAGGCCTGGGATAATCGCCAAGCCCTGAAGGGTGCGACGGATCTGTTTGATGCCGGGCGTATTGAGGAAGCGCTCGAGCAATGTCACGTCGAGTCCGTCCTCAATCCACGCCATACCTTGGGTTTTCAGCGCATTGCTGGCGAATGCTTGATGCTGATGGAGCATTTCCAGGAAGCCTACGATCATTACGAGTCAATACTTCAGGACAAGCCCAAGTTGCCGTGGGCCAAGCTTGGCAAAGCCAGAGCGTTTTTCCACCTGGATCGGTATGACGAAACTGCGTCCATCATCGAGGAACTGATCCACGACAACCCCGACTACCTGCACGCACATGATCTGCTGGCGAAAGTCCATGAACACAAGGGTGATCTCGAAGCCACCAAGTCGCTGCTCAAGCTGGTGCTGCAGAAAAACCCCAAGTCGCTGACGCGCCAGCGCAATATCGCGCGTATCGCGGTGGCCACCGACGACATGCAAACCGCCATCGATGCCTTTGCCCTGATGCACCAGCACGGTCGTGGCTCAAGCTTCGTGCAGCCGGGAGATTTCTGTACCTACGCCTCCATGCTGGTCAAAAGCGGGAGTAAAGCGGCGGCTGACAGGCTTGAAGCACTGAGCAGCAATCTGCGGGATTTTCACAAGAATGACCCCGCCTACAAGCTTTCCACAAAAACGATTTCCTATGCCAGCGCGGTGACTGCGGGAAAACGCGACGTCGCGGCTGACGCCTACCGACAGATGAAACTGGCACTGGATTCGGCCAAAGTCGGTGGGATTGAAGTCGATAGCGAACAATCAATGTTCATGCTGGAAGCCGCCGTCGAGATGGGAGACGAAGAGACCGCGTGCAAGATGGCCGAGGCGCTGTTCCAGGACCATATTGGCAACCAGTCAATGGAAGGCCGAATTTCGAAAATGATGAGTGGCGGTGGCTGGGACGGCCATGCCACCCGAATTGCGGAAGAGGCCACGGAACACCTCAAACAATTGAATGTCGCTGCCGCCAATTTGGCCAAGCACGGCCAGTTGCTGGATGCCGTCGAGGAATTTGACCGCCTGGCGGAAGCCAACAAGAACGTGGTGGTATACCTGAATGCAGCCACCTGCATCGTCAAGTGCTTTGAAGACTATGCCGCCGGAAAACTAGACATTAACTCGAACAATCGCAAGCGCCTGGTCAACCGAATGCAGGGTTACTTGAACTTCGTCAGTGTTCGCGACGCCGGAAACCACCGCCTGGAGCAAATTCGCAAAACCTGGGATGCCACCTCGCACTAAGCGTGGCAACTCCTGCTAGTGCCAGGCGCGATGAATAATTTCGCGCAGCATGTGCAGGCGACGATGAAAGAAATGGTCGGCACCGGGAACGACTACCACCGGTAACTCGAGCGGCAAGGCCCATTCCAAAACATTTTCCAGGCGCACGGTTTCGTCTTTCGAGCCGTGAATGACCAGCGTGTCAACTGCTACCGCCTCTGTTTCGTAGCTTCGCGCGCCTTCGACAAAACCGGCCGCAGTACCCACCAGCACCAGCCATTTTGCCGGATCGCCGGCGTCGACTAGACGCTTGGCCAGACGCGTAGTGACATAGGCGCCGAAGGAAAAGCCCGCCAGATAAACCGGCAGTGGCGTAGTCGAATTCAACGACATTCCGGCGTAGCTCTTACGGGCCCAGGCGTGCAGCGCCAGAAGGTCCTCAGTCTCAGCATCGCCGTGATCATGCTCGCCCTCGGAACCGCCGACACCCCGGAAATGCGGTCTCAGGGTAATGCAGCCCTGCTCGCGAAATGCACGCGCCAGCGTGGTCACCACTTTGTTGTCGGCAGTACCCCCAAATAGTGGATGCGGATGCGCAATCAGGGCGATGCCTTGCGGACTTTCATGCCCCTCTACGAACACTTCAATCTTGCCGTCCGACCCGTCTATCAGGATGCGCTCATGTTTCGACATAAGTCAGATTTTCAAGCGATCGACAACACGACCCTGAACCAAATGCTGCTCTATGATTTCGTCAATGTCATCTTTGTCCACATAGGTGTACCAGACGGCCTCGGGGTAGATCACCATCACCGGACCCTGCTCGCAGCGATCGAGACAACCCGCGGCATTGACGCGCACCTTGCCCGGCAGCGTCTTGCCGAGCGACTTGACCTTGTCCTTGGCATAGGCGCGCATGTCGCTCGCGCCGTGGTTATTGCAGCACGCTTCGCCCGCGGCGCGCTGGTTGGTACAAAAGAAAACGTGGTGCTTGAAATAGCTCATCGGTCAGGCTTTCGGAAACGGCGGATTATGGGGTGGCGGATACTTGGCAGCGTTCTTGGCGATCTTCGCACGTGCGGCGGCAATCGGGTCGATGCCGAGCACATCGGCGAGTTCGGTAAGGTAGATCAGCACGTCGGCAATTTCGTCGGCCACCTCGGCCCGCTTCTCCGGCAGCAAGTTTTGGCTTTCTTCTGGCGTCGCCCATTGGAAATGTTCGACCAGCTCAGCCGCTTCAACGCTCAAAGCCATGACGAGGTTTTTTGGTGTGTGATAGCGATGCCAATCGCGCTCTTTGCAAAAAACTCGCAATGCGTCACGCAAGCTTGATAAATCAGTAATCGTGTTCATATTTTGTGCTTCATACACAGCGCTCGATGTCAGAAAGACCAACCTTAACGTGAAATGACTCGTCCGAAGCGACCGGTGATGGTTGAGCGCAGCGAACTGACCAGAAGCCTCCCCGTAAGGAGCGGATGGAAGGGGCGGGCCCTCTTGCCGCTTTTGTCCAGTTTCATCATCAGGGGACCGTCACTGCATGAAAGTTAGCCTACACGGAAGCCTTGTTGTCCAGCCGGTAGATCATCAGCCACGGCAGGGCCATAAACGGCCACAGCGAAGAGATCAGTCGCGTCAAACCATTGAAGTTGAGGAATTGCCCAGGATTCCAGGTATTCATCGCCTCCAGCAGGTAGGGATTTTCCGGACCGATATTCACCATCACCGTGGCAAGCAACAATGCCAGCGCCGCCACTGAGCGCTGCAGCGAAAAGGACAAGAAGGACGCGCTCCACCACAGCGCCAGCCCGATGAGCATGCCAGCGCGGTTGCCCGGCGTAATCCAGATCACCAGTGCCTCAGGTCCCATGAGTAATGCATAGCTCAGCGCCTTGATCAGTACCGCAGCAAGCAGCACGGCGGCCGTCAGAAGCCGGGCATGCTTGCGTAGCAACAGTGTGATAATCAGACCCGCGGCCAGCAGGCCAGCGGCGGCGGCGAACGTCTCGAGGCTGGTAAAGAGTTCAGGCTGAAAGGGCTGCACCGGGGGAAGTTCAAGCATCCGGCGCAGGTTGCCATTGCCAAACAGTAATGTTTCCGGCGACAGCTGACTGAGTAGCCACGCAACCACCAGCAGTACGCCCACGTCGGCGCCATGCGTGTGCCGCATCAGATCCTGGCGCCAGCGCGCCAGTCGTCCTTCATCCATTGCCCGAGTACTCAGACCCGCACCGAGTATTCCGCCGAGCAAAGTACCAACCGCATTGCATGCCAGATCCAGATTGGAGGGCACGCGGCTGGGCAGGTAATTCTGTACGATTTCCATTCCGAAACTAAGGCCGCAACCGAGTACAAGAGCTGTCAGAAAAGCCAGAATTGGCTTGATTCGGTGGCGCAAGCTGGCGGCGCAGAGAAAACCAAAAGGCAGATAGGCCAACGCATTGGTCGCCAGATCAAATCGCGTGTAGTACCGAGGCCAGCTTGCACCCAGAAAGGCCAGCGGGTCACTTCCGCTGTCGTGCCAACCCCGCAGCGGGTACAGACTCGCATAAATGATCAGCAGCAAATAGCCGAAGCTCAAGTAAAGAGTCAGGTGGGAGCGGGTGCCGTAGGTCACAACCTTCGATTCTGCCGATTTAGCCGCGGCGGAACAAGAGCTGTGCTGAATATCATCGAGCGAAGCGTTACTGGCAATGCCGAGAAGTTCGTCGAGCGACTCTTACCGCCAAGCGGAACTCCGAGCAGTCTTAGTGACGGCGCTCCCGCTCCACATGGTGAGTCTGCGCGGCGGCACGTTGATGCAAGATCGCGTGCGGATCTTGTCCGGGCATCGGTCGGCCCACCCATTGAGGTAGTAATGAACCGGCCAGCATGCCGAGAATGGATACGCCGAGACCGATCAATTGTGGTGGCACCAGACTCGCTTCGCCGATCATGAGTTCAATCAGAATCCAGGCAGCAAGACCGCCGAAAATCGCCGCCAGCGCTCCCTGGGTTGTGGCGCGACGCCACAGAATGCCGAATACCAGCGGCACAAAGGCGCCGGCCAGGGTGATCTTGTATGCGTTCTCCACCATCTTGAAAATCGAGGTATCACTGTACAAAGCAAATGCCAAAACCATACCAGAAAATATCACCAATGAATAGCGCATTACCTTGAGAAAATTTTTGTCGCTAATATCGGGAACGAAACCTCGAACCACGTTCTCGGAAAATGTGACCGAAGGCGCCAGCAGCGTCGCCGATGCGGTACTCATGATCGCCGACAGCACAGCGCCATAAAACAGCACCTGAGCGAACAACGGGGTATAGCTTTTGACCAAAGTGGGAACGATAAGCTCCGCGTTCTGTTCCACCAGTGCGCCAAAAGTAGCAGGATCGATCATGGTTGCCGAGTAGGCTATGAACATTGGCACGAAGGTGAAGGCGAAGTAAAGCGAGGCACCAGCCACCGAGCCCCACAGCGCGATCTTTGCGCTTTTCGCCGAAGTGACGCGCTGGAAGACGTCCTGCTGAGGTATCGAGCCGAACATCATGGTGACACCGGTGCCAATGAAAGTGAGCCACAACCAGGGATCGGCCGCCGGAAAGAAGTTGAACTTGCCGGCTGCGCTGGCGTGGTCGATCACCGCCGTAGCGCCACCGCCGACTTTGCCGCTGACTATCCATGCGATAAACAACAAGCCACCGAGCATGACGATCATCTGCACAAAATCGAGCACCGCGACCGAGAACATGCCACCATAAACTGTGTAGGTCAGCACCAGCACCGTTCCGAGCACCATGCCCGCTTCGACGCCAACAGCGCCTTCGGTGACGGCAAAGAACAACAGGCCCAGCGCCTTGACCTGAGCCGCTACCCAGCCGAGATAGGAAACCACGATACACAGCGTGGTCAGCACTTCGACCGTACGATTGAAGCGCATGCGGTAGAAGTCGCCCAGAGTAAGAATGTTGAGCTTGTAGAGATAGCGCGAAAACAGAATGCCGGCAAGGATCAGGCAGATCGACGAACCGAAGGGATCGGCCACCACGCCGGTCAAGCCCTCCTTGAGGAAGGTGCCGGAAATCCCGAATATCGATTCCGCGCCGAACCAGGTGGCAAACACTGTGGCCATGACCACGGGCAAGGGCAGGCGACGACCGGCGACGGCGAAATCCCTTGCATTGTGGACTCGGGTGGCCGCTAACAAGCCGATACCGACCGACACCAGAACATAGAGCACGACGAACCAGAGCAGCATCTGAACTCCTTGTCAGCCACAAACGCGTATGGTATATGCCGGGAGCCTGACACAACGAGGCGCCCGAACGAACCGCGGCATTATAACGGCCACCGCGAGGGCTTGAGCCAGACCGCTACGCCTCTTTATTGCAGCAGCGCGAAACCCAGCGCAGCACCGGCAACAGCCAGGGCCAGCCAAAGCAGATGACGCAGACCGCGTACTTCTGCTGCCAGGCTTTCCAGTTCAAGATTGGGTGCCGGCGAGATAGTAGTGGTGAGAGCTTGATGCACCAACCGTGGCAGGGTGGGCAGCAATTGCGCCCAGTTCGATGCCTCGCGCTTGATGTTGTTCTCCAAAGCCAGCCAGCCGAGCTGCTCGCTCATCCAGCGTTCCAGGTAGGGCAGCGCGGTCTGCCACAAATCGAGGTCGGGATCGAGTTCGCGGCCCAGGCCCTCGATGTTGAGTAGAGTCTTCTGTAGCAATACCAGTTGCGGCTGCACTTCGACGTTGAATTGGCGCGAGGTTTGAAACAACCTCAGCAGCACTCGGCCGAGCGAAATTTCCTTCAGCGGACGGTCGAAAAATGGCTCGCAGACAGATCGAATTGCCGCCTCGAATTCATCGACGCGGGTACCCTTCGGCGCCCAGCCCGATTCGATATGAACCTCGGCTACGCGCTTGTAGTCACGCCGGAAGAAGGCTAGAAAATTCTGCGCCAGATAGTTCTTGTCCGAATCTGACAGAGTGCCGACGATGCCGAAATCCAACGCTATGTAGCTTCCCTTGTGTTCTCCCTGGGTGGCGACAAAAATATTGCCGGGATGCATGTCAGCATGAAAGAAGCCGTCGCGAAAAACCTGGGTAAAGAAAATTTCAACGCCAGCACGAGCCAGGCGTGGAATATCCACACCCTTTTCACGCAGTTCATCGACTTTCGAGATCGTCGTGCCGTGCATGCGCTCCATCACCATCACACTGGTGGTGCACCAGTCCCAATGCACTTCGGGCAGGATCAGCAGATTCGAATCGGCAAAATTGCGCCGCAACTGCGAACAGTTCGCGGCTTCGCGCATCAGATCGAGTTCGTAGTGCAGGTATTTGTCGAACTCGGATACCACCTCGCGCGGCTTCAGCCTTCGTCCATCAGCCCAAAGCGCCTCGAGCAGACTGGCGGCTACTTGCAACAGCGCTATGTCATGCTCGATCACCGGCTGAATGCCGGGGCGCAGAATCTTGACCGCGACCTCACGGCCGCCGTCTTTTTCATGCAGGACGGCGAAATGCACCTGCGCCACCGACGCCGATGCAACCGGCTTTCTATCGAAGCTGGCGAACACCTCATCCACCGACCGGCCGTAGGCTTTCTCCAGTTGGTCGATGGCAAGATCCGACGAAAACGGCGGTACACGATCCTGCAGTTTCGCCAGTTCGTCGGCAATGTCGAGTGGCATCAAGTCGCGCCGCGTCGACAACAACTGGCCGAACTTGACGAATATCGGCCCCAGATCTTCCAGCGCCTGCCGCAGCCGAACGGCTCGCGGTGCCGAGATATTGCGCCAGAACATCAGGCGCTGCGCTGCATAGAGCGCACGCGTTTTCAGGCCCGGTTCGAGCTCGTGCTCGAGCACCAGGCTATCCAGCCCGTAAAGATAGGCTACTCGAGCGATACGGATGAGACGAAAGAGACGCACGTGGGATTCCGGGTCGGAGATATCGATTCAGGTGAAGAAGCGCGTCGGCATTATCGACGTTTAGCGAGGTGACCGGAACTACTATTCCAGAAACCGTTGGCGGCAGACATCAGTTTCATCAGCGCCATGCGCCTCAGCCGTGACTAAAACGGGAAGTATAATCCACAGCTTTCGTAAGGCCCGCGTACTCCTGACATGGCTGCACCCAGCGCCCACACCCGCACTGCCCTGGACGTCCGTCAGCATCTGACGGGCTTGATACGCATCGCGCTTACCAGCGTTGCGCCAGCACACAGCCTTGCCGAAATCATTCTCGAGCGCCCCAAGCAAGCGAGTCACGGCGACTTCGCCTGCAATCTGGCAATGCAACTTGCACGCACCTTGAAAACCAGCCCGCGCCAGATTGCCGAACGTCTGGTGCACGAACTTCCGCCCTCGGAAGCCGTGGCAAAGGTTGAAATCGCCGGTGCCGGCTTTATCAATTTCACACTGACCCCTGCGGCCAGGACAGCCGTGGTGTCCGCCATACTTGCCAGCGGGCCGGGTTACGGTCGCGGACCGGTACGAACCGGCAAGGCCGCGCGCCGACTTCAAGTCGAGTTTGTTTCCGCCAACCCGACCGGCCCGCTGCATGTCGGTCACGGGCGCGGTGCCGCATTTGGCGCAAGCCTTGCCTCACTGCTGGCATTTGCCGGCTATGACGTGACGCGCGAGTACTATGTCAACGACGCCGGACGGCAGATGGACATCCTCTCCGTTTCGGCCTGGTTGCGCTATCTCGAACTGTTTGACGAGCCCATGCCCTTCCCACCCAACGCCTACCAGGGCGGTTACGTGCGCGAGATGGCGGAACAGATCAAGCAGGCCCACGGCGACCGCTACGTGCATCCGGCTGAAGCCGTGATGGCCTGCGTGCCCGATACCGAAGACCTTGAGGTCCGCCTCGACAGCCTGATCCTGGCCGGTAAGGATCTGCTCGGGGAAGACTGGTCCTACATTCACACTCATGTCTTGAATGAGCAATTGGCCGATTGCCGCGCCGATCTCGAAGAATTCGGCGTGCATTTCGACGTGTGGTTTTCCGAGCGCAGCCTTTACGATACCGGCATGGTGGCGCGCGCCGTTGCGGCGCTGGAAAATTCCGGACACATCTACCTTCAGGACGGCGCCAAATGGTTCAAGTCCACCGCCTTTGGTGATGAAAAGGATCGAGTGGTCCAGCGCGACAACGGGCTGTATACCTACTTCGCATCGGATATCGCCTACCACTTGAACAAGTTCGAGCGCGGCTTCGACAAGGTGATCGATGTCTGGGGTGCCGACCATCACGGCTACATCCCGCGGGTCAAAGGCGCACTCAGTGCCTCGGGCGCGAACGCCGATCGGCTTGATGTCACGCTGGTGCAGTTTGTCAGCCTGTTCCGCGAAGGTCACAAGGTATCAATGTCCACCCGCTCGGGCGACTACGTGACGCTGCGTCAATTGCGCAGCGAGGTCGGCAGCGATGCCTGCCGCTTTTTCTACATGTTGCGCAAGTGCGATCAGGCGCTGGATTTCGACCTCGATCTGGCGAAATCGCAAAGCAATGACAACCCCGTGTATTACGTCCAGTATGCGCACGCTCGAATCTGCTCGGTGCTTGCACAGTGGGATGGAGCGCCGGCGGTACTGGACCAGACTGACCTGACGCCATTGCAGCGTGACAGCGAGTTTGCGCTGTGCGCACGACTGGCTGAATTTCCGGAGTTGATCCGGATTGCCGCTCGTGACTATGCGCCGCACGCCCTGGCCTTTTACCTCAAGGATCTGGCCAGCGATTTCCACAGTTGGTACAACGCCGAGCGACTGCTGGTGGATGATCCAGCGATCCGTCAGGCACGCCTGGCGCTGGCGCTGGCAACGCGGCAGGTACTGCAAAACGGACTTTCCCTGCTGGGAGTCTCGCAACCGGTGAGCATGTGACATGAGCAAATTCGACAAGACTTCGGGTGCAGTGCAGCGCCCACGGGCACCGCAAAAAAAGAATGGCGGTGGAACCTTGCTCGGCATATTCATCGGACTGGTGATCGGTGTGCTGATCTCGTTCGGCGTCACCGTGTACCTCAATAAGGCCACCCTGCCTTTTCAAAATAAATATGAAGGCGCGCCGAAGGCGGATCCGTCGGTCGCAAATGGCTCTCAGACACCCCTGCCGCTGCCCGGAAAACCCGGCGACAAGACAGCGGGCGAGCGGCGGTTCGAGTTCTACGGCATTCTTGAAGGAAAGCAGCCGGCGACGCCAGTACCCGCCGCACCCAGGACAAACCCAACGTCCCCGGTAAGTATTGCACCGGAACCTGCCGCCAAACCCGAGCCGAAAGAAACCCTGTTTCTTCAAGTAGGCGCATTCAAGAAAGCCGCTGATGCCGACAATCTGAAGGCACGCCTTGCCCTTGCCGGACTGGAGGCCAACGTCGAGGAAGTCAACATCCCCGACAAAGGCACCATGCATCGCGTCCGTCTCGGTCCCTATCGCGATGTTGCAGAAATGAACCACACACGTGAACTTTTGGCTCAGGCAGGAGTGCAGGGCACGCTGGTCAAGCAATAGGAGCAGATATGAGGGCATGGCGTGGCGCACTGGCAGCATTTCTGACCATCGTTGGCTTCGGCCTGGGCTGCACTGCGACAGCGGCCGAACTCATAAAAGGCAAGGACTATCAATCGATCAGCCCGCCGCTGGCGACGGACAATTCCCGGATCGAAGTCACGGAATTTTTTTGGTACGGCTGCCCGCATTGCTTCGACTTCGAACCGGTGCTTGGGTCCTGGTTGAAAAAGCTGCCGCCTGATGTCAGCTTCCGCCGCGTGCCGGCGATTTTCCCCAACAACCAGTGGGCACCGGCCGCCAGTTTGTATTACTCACTGGAGGCCATGGGCCTCTTGGAACAACTGCATGACGACGTGTTCAAAGCGACACATATTGAGCGCAAGCGGCTCAGCAACGAGAAAATCCTGCACGAATGGCTAGCAGCCAAGGGCGTCGATATTAAAAAGTTCCGTGAAACATGGTCGTCGTTCGGCGTGAAAAGCCGCGTCGCTCAAGCCCGCAGGCTGACCTTGGCCTCCGGGATGACCGGCGTCCCTAGTTTGATGGTGAATGGCATGTATCTGGCGTTGCCGCAGCCGAAGCATGAGGATATGGTGGCGACCGTCGACCAGATAGTCGAACGTATTCGCGCCGAATCCGGCCGCAAACCGGGCGCCGTCGGCCGCTAATCCCCATCTTGATGGCGCTGACTGACGCGCTGGGTCGCAAACACCAAGCGTTTGAAGGCGCCCCACGCATCGTCAGTCTGGTTCCCAGCCTGACCGAACTCATCTGCGATCTCGGGCTGGCGGACTGCCTGGTCGGGCGCACGGGCTTCTGTGTTCATCCCCGGGAAATCCTGCGGCGGATTCCAAAGGTCGGCGGCACCAAGGACATCAAGCTCGACATAATCCAATCACTGGCGCCAACGCATGTGATTGCAGATATCGACGAGAACCGGCGCGAACCGGTAGAAGCCATGATGGCTTTCGTGCCGCATGTCGTGGTCGTGCATCCACGAGCCGTGGATGACAATCTGGCCTTGTATGACTTGCTCGGCGGCATCTTTTGTCGCGAGAACGAAGTAGTGCGACTGGCATCCGCCTTCGTCGAAGCGCGCGGTGCACTTGCCGCCGTGACCGCGACATTGCCGCGCGAAACGGTGCTGTATCCGATCTGGCGCGAACCCTGGATGACGATACGACGCGATACCTACATCGCCTCCATGCTCAGCGCCGGTGGCTGGGACACACTGCCCGCAGAGGCTTCGGTGCGATACCCAGGGTTCGCCTTTGCCGAGCCCTGGCTGGCCGACATCCAACGTATCCTGCTGCCCTCCGAGCCTTATGCATTTGGTGATCGCGATGCTGTCGAACTGCACACGCTGACGCAACGACCGGTGATCCGCGTCGATGGCGAAATGCTGTCGTGGTATGGCAGTCGCGCGATTGCCGGACTGAATTACCTGGCCGAGCTACGCGAACAATGCGCTGAGGCAGACAGGCAGGCATCGCCGCCCGCCTAGTTACCGGCTGGTCGCAAGTCGAACAGCAGCACTTCGGCATCCTGCCCCGCGTCGAAACGCAACAGTTGCTCGTCGCGAATGCGGGCGCCGTCGCCGGCTTCCATCGCCGTGCCGTTGAGGTGCACCGCGCCGCGCGCGACATGGACATAGGCGCAGCGATGGGCGGGCAGCGTGAATTCGCTGCTTTCCGCGCCGTCGAACAGACCGGCATACACCCGGGCATCCTGGTACACCCCGAGCACGCCGTCTGCCGCGTCGGGCGCAATGATCGGGCAAAGGCGACCGCGCTTTTGGGCGGACGCAAAGTTCTTCTGCTGATAGCGTGGAGCAACGCCAGTCCGATCCGGCACGATCCATATTTGCAGGAAATGCACCGACTCCTGCGCCGAGTGATTGAACTCGCTGTGAGTAATGCCGCTGCCAGCGCTCATCATCTGCACGTCGCCGGGGCGAATCACCGAGCCGGTGCCCATCGAGTCCTTGTGCTCCAACGCGCCTTCGAGCACATAGGAAATAATTTCCATGTCGCGATGCGGATGTGTACCGAAACCCTGTCCGGGCAGCACGCGGTCGTCGTTGATCACGCGCAGGTCGGAAAATCCCATCTGCAGCGGATCGTGATAATGACCGAAGGAAAACGTATGGCGTGAATCCAGCCAGCCGAAATTTGCCACGCCGCGCTCGTCGGCCTTGCGTAACTCGATCATTGATCTCTCCTTACCGCGGGTTTGCGCCGGACTCCGACGGCGAGGCTTGAGTTTATTCGCCGCCGGTAGCGAAGCCGAAGTGAGCGAACGCAATCAGCGCGAGAACAAGACTATCCGTATTTGGTGATTGATATCCACACCGCATGCTGCGACGCTGTAGCTTGAAGTTGATGCCTGAACTTCGACTATACAGCGGAGGGTAACATTGCTATCAGTCTTGGCCTCGCTGCCGTATCTGCATATTGGTATACGCCATTTCGAGCAGAGGTATCGATATGCCATGACGGGATGCGCACTTGAGCATTTCGCCAAAAATGTGGTCATGCTCAGTGCGCTGGCCACTTTCCAGATCCCGCAGCATCGATGCTGTAAATGAGGAGCCCCGTTGAGTCAGCATCCCGAGGGCCTTCTGCTGACTCGCAACCCCAATGGGAAACCCATCTGCGGTCGCCACGGCCAAGCATTCCGAATATAGGGTTCGCACTACATGATCGCCTTGATCCGTGTCCATGATCTGGCCAATCGGAGCGCGCATCAGCGTCGTGATACCGGCCAGGGTGGACAGAAATGCCCACTTCTCCCATAAGACGCTTTCAATGTCTGGCGTGAGTCGAGAGTCAAACCGGGCCTGGCGACAAAGTGTAGAAAAGTCTTCTGCCATTGCCTGTGCTTCTGGGTCTCTTGCTCCCACCGTCAGAGAGTGCAAATCCGTGAGTTGTTTAATGGTGCCTTCAGGAGTCATCATGGCGGCAATATGAGCGACGCCGCCCAAGACACGCGCCCGCCCGAACTGGCTATCCAGGATAGCCATGTGTGCCAGGCCATTGAGCAAAGGCAGGATATTTGTGGCCGGTCCAATCGCGGGGATGATCGATGCAATGGCGTCGTCAAGATCGTAGGCCTTCGGTGCGAGAACCACCAGATCGTAAACGGGCGTAGCGGATTCCCGCGTTACTGTGCTTACAGCGAGGCTCAGATTTCCGTGAGGACTCTCGATGCGAAGTCCGCCGCTGGCCAGTTGCGCCTGACGACCGGAGCGAACCAGAAAGCTCACATCGACCCCCGCTTCGATCAACCTTCCTCCGAAGTAGCCACTGACCCCGCCAGCACCCAAGAACAGAATTTTCATTGTCAAATCTCCACTGAAACAAGTTCAAACTTCTTTGGTGAAATCCTCGACATGAATCATGCCGGGAAAAATAGGATGTGGTGAGCCGCCGCTCAAGCTCATGCCAATAGAATGCGATTGTATAGCGTCACAATGCTTGACTTTCCGATTATCCATTTTGAGGTTCTGCATTGCCGTATATCGATTGCTGGCTGCGAAAGGCTACGCCAACCGAGTGTCAGTAATGGAGGAGCGACTCGAGTGAAGGTTCTCGGCTGACTGCCCTCGGGCGCATGGCAAATCATCGTAACGCGTGGTGCCACGCCCGTTTCACCAACAGTCCGAATTCATCCGCCAGGAACAGAAGATTGAACGGTCAAGTCAGGCTGGTTTTGGCAGCCTTGGCATGATCCGGGGACCGGGCGTACATCACTTGCTCAGTTGCCCCAGCTTCTTACTCGACTTCTGCATCGCATCTTGGGTTTCCCCGCCACGATCCAGCAACTCGACCAAGCTGCCACTGACCACCTGGTTCCTGGCCATGCACTTGCTCACGCAGGCCAAAAACAACGTCTCGGCCCTCGAGCTTACGCGCCATCTCGGTGTGCGCTACAAGACGACGTGGTTGCTCAAGCACAAGCTGATGCAAGTGATGTGCGAGCGGGAAGCACCGCGCCAGCTGGATGGGCGGGTCGAGATCGACGACGCCTATCTGGGCGGCGAACTGCCCGGAGGCAAGAGTGGGCGCGGATCGGAGAACAAGGTGTCGTTCATCGCCGCCGTGCAGACCACGGACGCGGGGCGCCCGCTGCGGGTGTGTCTGAAGAAACTGGAATTCACGAAGGAAGCCATTGCCGAGTGGGCGAAGACAGCACTGGCCGCCTCGGCGCGAGTGGTGTCGGATGGCCTGTGGTGCTTTCGGGCGGTCACTGCATCGGGAGCGGCGCACGAACGCACGGTGACCGGCGGCGGCCCCAGTTGCGTCAAGCTGGAGCAGTTCCGCGCCGTCAATACCTTCTTGGGCAATCTGAAGACCGCCTATTCGGGTACCTATCATTCCTTCGACTTTGCCAAATACGCGCATCGCTATCTTGCCGAGGTCCAATATCGTTTCAATCGTCGTTTCGACTTGTCGTCCATCTTGAAGCGTTTGCTGGTTGCAGCGGTGAGAACACCGCCCAGACCCGAGCGATTCTTGAGGACGGCTGAACATTGTGGCTAATCAAGTATCGTTTGATATCGTGGGCACCATCACGAAGCTCGGGGCAGGCTTTCAACAACAGTTCGGTTTCGGACATGTTTCTAACCAAAGCTTGGATTGGATTTCGTCGTTCAACACAGCTTCATCCGTTAGCGTAAGTGGTCCGACGAAGCAGGGAATTAGTTCGATTTATGATCTGACTGGCGGTTACGGCGAAACCGTTTGGACGGTATCAGGCACTGATTGGCTCATCGGAGACCAAATCGATTTGCATTACAACTTGATTGGTTCCTTTAATTTGGCTAACTTCGACGTCAATGGTTTGGGATTCCAGGTCGGTTACAGCGTTGGACCGGCCATTGAGAGCATCAACAATATATTGACCCTAGGAGAGGTCCCCGAACCGGCTTCCCTCGCCCTTCTCGGTATTGCCCTTGCCGGTCTAGGTACAGCACGCCGCAGGAAAGTCGCCTGAATCATTCTTGTTCTACAGAAAACGGGGGCTGCGGCTCCCGTTTTGTATTCTTGAGCGGCTGCTTCGGAGAATTCTCGATGGCAGCAATCAGTCTTTTGCTGGCCTCGGACCGCAGGAAGCCGACCAATCGGCAACTGACAGATTGCGGCTTGTTGTTAACGTTTTCCGTTTGCCAGTTTCGCTGCTTCAGGCATGCGCCGCAGGTGCCAAATCACCACCGGCCCGAGCAGTCCGCCCAAGCCCAGCGTCGACCACGCCAAACCCCACACCACGTGTTCCGGCAGACCGTCGCCAGCGCGACCCCAGTCGAGTACCAGCCCGAAAACCCAGGGCGCGATGGCGCCGGCACCAAATCCGAGCACCGAGCGCAGCGAGTAGGCGGCACCGAGATAGCGGGGATCGGTAAGCTCGGTCAGGGTGGTCGAGTGAATCGAGGAATCGGCAACGCCGGTAACGTTGTAGAAAACCGCCACCGCAACCATCACAAACATGGGTAATCCAATCATCCATCCGAAACTGAAGGAACAGACCAGACTGGCAAGCGCCATCATCAAGGTCACTGTCGTTCGCCCCCATCGATCCGACAGGGAGCCGCCCAGCACGCTGCCGATCACGGCAGCGAGATAGGTCAGCGCGGTCATGGTCGCGCCAAGACTGACAGCCTGGGTTCCTGCGGTGCCGCTGGCGACCGCCGCGGCGGCCAGAAAGGCCGGCAACCAGGCCCACATGCCGAGCAGTTCCCAGGCATGAAAGGTGTAGCCCCAGATCGACAGCATGGCGGGTTTGTTGCGCACCACTTCGAGCAAACGGCTGCGATTGCCGTGACCGTCGGGCGAGGGATGAACAATGTTGGGTACGTCGCGCAAGGCCAGAAAGCCCAGCACCATGCCCAGCAGCGGGAAACAGGCGGTGACGATGAAAGCGCCGCGCCAGCCAGCGAGTGGAATTACTGCGCTGGCGATGAGCAAACCAATGGCATAGCCCAGTGAAGCTGCGGCGAGATAGTAACCGAGCGCACGTCCTTGTCGAGCCCGCATTTTCTGCGCGATGATGGCCAGCCCCGGTGTGTAGGAACCACCCGAGCACAAACCGGTGAGGCCATAGAGCACGAGTGCGGAAAGGAAGTCGCTGGCGAATAGTGCAAATATCAGACCGCTGGCCACTGCGGCCATGCTGGTCGCCAGATAAATGCGCCGGGCGCCATAGCGGTCCGAGAGGAATCCGACCGAGAACAGGGAAATAAGAAAGCCGACATGATAGGCGGATTGAACCATCCCGGCCTGCGATGCACTCATCAGCCAATCCGTCCGCAGCAAAGGCAAGGCGGCCGACCATGCGGTGAACATGGTGGCAAACGCGGCGCGCGCGGCGCAGAACTGTAACAACCAGAGCATTTGGGCAGCTTATCACCCGAATTTGACCGCAGTAGGCTACCAGCGTAAGATGCCGGCTGTTCCGCCGAGTTAACAAGACAACTTGCGAGGCGGAGAAGACCCCCGGATACACCGTGGCGGTTGGAAAATAAATATCGCTAAAGCGTCGCCTGCTTCCGCCCCATAGCTGGCCTCGCCTGCTAGTGGGGCGTTTTATTTGGAGCAGCAAACATGGCACAAGAATATTCATTCACTTCCGAGTCGGTCTCGGAAGGCCACCCGGACAAGGTTTCAGACCAGGTCTCCGATGCCATCCTCGACGCGATTCTGGCGCAGGATCCGCACTCGCGCGTTGCCGCAGAGACACTGTGCAATACCGGCCTGGTGGTTCTGGCCGGCGAAATCACGACCAATGCCGTCGTTGATTACATCGGCATCACGCGCAATGTGCTCAAGCGCATCGGCTACGACAACACCGAATCCGGCATCGACTACAAGGGTTGCGCCGTGCTGGTCGCCTACGACAAGCAAAGCCCCGACATTGCCCAGGGCGTGAACGCAGCCTACGACGACAACCTCAACCAGGGTGCCGGCGACCAGGGCCTGATGTTCGGCTATGCCTGCGACGAAACCGACGTGTTGATGCCGCTACCGATTCATCTTTCGCACCGTCTGGTCGAGCGCCAGGCAATGCTGCGCCGTGACGGCCGTCTGCCCTGGCTGCGTCCCGATGCCAAATCGCAGGTGACCGTGCGCTACCAGGATGGCAAGCCGCATTCCATCGATACCGTGGTGCTCTCTACCCAGCATTCGGCAGACATCGAGCTGCCTGAAATTCGCGAAGCCGTGATCGAGGAAATTATCAAGCCCATCCTGCCCAAGGATTTGATCAAGGGCGACATCAAGTATCTGGTAAACCCCACCGGTCGCTTCGTCGTCGGCGGCCCGCAAGGTGACTGCGGCCTGACCGGTCGCAAGATCATCGTCGACACCTACGGCGGTGCAGCGCCGCACGGCGGCGGCGCGTTTTCCGGCAAGGACCCTTCCAAGGTTGACCGCTCGGCAGCCTATGCAGCCCGTTACGTGGCCAAGAACATCGTCGCTGCCGGTCTGGCCAGCAAGTGCCTGGTGCAGATTTCCTATGCTATCGGCGTTGCCGAGCCGACGTCGATCTGGGTCACCACGCAAGGCACCGGCAAAGTGGCTGACGCCACCATCGCCGAACTGGTGAAAAAGCATTTCGACCTGCGCCCCAAAGGCATCGTCACCATGCTCAACCTGCTGCGCCCGATCTACGAGAAAACTGCCGCCTACGGACATTTCGGCCGCGACGAACCGGAATTCACTTGGGAAAACACGGACAAGGCAGACGTGCTACGCACGGATGCAGGCCTGTAAGGCCCGGGGCCGCAGACCCTGTCGGTGTTTCGTCGAAGGCTAAGCTGCCAGGTTTTTCGGCAGCTTAAGGCCCGCAGGGCCGGCCGAAGAAAAAATACCCAGCAGGATGCAACAAAGAAAAACCGGCCAATCAGGCCGGTTTTTCTTTGTTGCACAGATGCTATCTCCGCAACAAGACCGGCTCAGCCCACCCTCTACACCCCCCTTGGCTCTTCCGATCCACGCAAACTGCGTGCGGCCAGACCCTATTGCGCAAAATGTGCCGGCAATTCATGCGTGCACACATCAGCGACCCAGAATGGGAAACAGTTTGATCAGTCCGTCGGACATCACCTCAACAGCAATTGCCGCGAGAATCAAACCCATCAGCCGCGTCATTACATTGATACCGGTCTGGCCCATGAAGCGGGCAATGCGACCGGCCATGGAAAGCGCAACCCATGTTGCCAAGCCGATAATCAACCCGTATAGCAACAAGGTGCTCAATTGCCAGAAGCTCTTGGCCTTCTCGGCATAAATTACAACAGTCGAAATCGCTGCCGGCCCGGTCAATAAAGGGATGGTTAGCGGCACCACGGCAATGCTGGCACCTGAATCGGCGCGGATCGCGCCTTCGTCGACGTCGCTGGATTGCGATTCGGCCGGTTGGGCCTGCAACATCTGTATGGCGCTCATCAGCAGCAACAAGCCTCCGCCGACCTGAAACGAAGCCAGTGTGATTCCGAAATAGCCGAGAACCTTGAGGCCCATCAGGGTACTGATTGCGATCACCACAAACACCGAAAACGCTGCAGTCCTTATGGTCTTGCGCCGCTGCTCGGCGGTGAAACTCCGAGTAAAGTGGATATAGAAGGGAATCACGCCAATCGGGTTGACGATCGCGAGCAGCGTGATCAGCGGTTTGACGGGGAAATCCATGGTCTGGGTCGCAGTTGATGACATGCCAGTCTAGTCGTTTCTTTTCGGCAACGGGCCGACAGCCGATTCATAGTGATAACCTAGACTCCATTCAGGAGAGCACAATGAACGATCTCGCAAAGAATGTTCTGGGCGGAGTTTTGCAGCCCTGCAGCACCGACCCGATGACCGGGTTTTTCCGTACTGGCGACTGCCAGGTCACCGAGGAGGATATTGGCAACCATGGCGTTTGCATTGTTGCCAGCGCAGAATTTCTGGCCTACTCGAAATCGCGCGGCAATGATTTGTCCACCCCCCACCCCGAGTTCGAATTCCCCGGGGTCAAGCCTGGTGATCGCTGGTGCCTGTGCTCAGCCCGCTGGCAGGAAGCCCTGCAAGCCGGCATGGCGCCCCAGGTGGTACTTGAATCGACGTCGATAGCCGCACTCGAGGCAGTGCGCCTGGCTGATCTCAAGCGCTATGCTGTCAAACTTGACCAGGAGAAATGATGAGCGCGCTCTACAAACTATCGGCCCGGGCCATCGACGGCACGACGCGATCAATGAAGGACTGCAAGGGAAGGGTTCTGCTATTCGTCAATGTTGCCAGCGGCTGTGGCTTCACACCGCAGTATGCCGGCCTTGAGGCACTGTGGCGAAAGTATGGGGAGCAAGGATTGACGGTGCTTGGTTTTCCCTGCAACCAGTTTGGCGGGCAGGAACCGGGTGACGAAGCCGCCATCGGCGAGTTCTGTAACCTGACCTACGACGTGAGCTTTCCGATGTTCGCCAAAGTCGACGTTAATGGCGATACCACACATCCAGTTTTTGCCTTTCTTAAAGCGGCTGCTCCCGGCCTGCTCGGCACCGAAGCCATCAAGTGGAATTTCACCAAGTTCCTGGTTGACCGCAAAGGCAAGGTGGTCAGCCGCTACGCCTCGGCGCACAAGCCCGAGGACATGGCTGAGGACATCGAGCGACTGCTTTAGCCAGGCATTCGCCTGCCGCTGCCGCGACTTGGGCTTTCGGGCATCGGCCTGATTTGTCGGGCCAGCATCCGCCTGCTAGGATGGATTAGGGGCTTGGGAAACTCGCCACGCCCGATATTGATGCAGTGCCCCAGCCATGAACCACGCCCTGCCCACCCCGGAACTGGTCGCGATATTCGCCGGCCTGTTGCTGGTGGCCGCCGCCACCAAGGGTCTGGCTGAGCGGTTTGGTTTGCCGTTTACTGTCAGCCTGGTGCTGGTGGGGATAGGCCTCAAGGAACTGGGCGAGATCGGGCCAGCGGCGCTGCATTTTCTTGCCGAAATCCGGGTCGCACCCGACGTCATTCTGTTTGTATTTCTGCCAACGCTGGTGTTCGAGTCGGCCTACAACATGGACGCCCGACTGCTGCGGCGAAATCTGGCGCCAGTGCTGACACTGGCCATCCCCGGACTGATTCTGTCCACCGGCCTGATCGGCCTGCTGGTCTGGGCCGCGACGCCGCTCGCCCTTCCAGCGGCCTTGCTGCTCGGCGCGATTCTAAGCGCCACCGACCCGGTCGCCGTGATTGCGCTGTTCAAGCAGATGGGGGCACCTAAGCAACTGACCATCCTGGTCGAAGGCGAAAGCCTGTTCAACGACGCCACTGCTCTGGTGGTGGCAAAAATTCTGGTCGGCGTGGTACTGGCCGGCTACTTCAGCTGGGACGCTGCGCTAGCCGGCAGCGGAGAATTCTTTCGGGTATTTCTTGGCGGCATCGCTGTCGGCTGGATCGCCGGGCTCGCCACCGGCTGGGTTCTCGGCAAGGTGCAAAGCGTGCCGGAAATCGAAATTTCGCTGACCACCATTCTTGCCTACTGCTCCTTCCTGATCGCCGAGCACTGGCTGCATGTCAGCGGCGTGATGGCGGTAGTCGCCGCCGGCGTGGTGCTGGGCGGCTGGGGCCGCGCCAAGATATCGCCCTCGGTATCGGGCTACATGGACCACTTCTGGGAGTACATGGCCTTTGTCGCCAATGTGCTGATCTTCCTCCTGGTCGGCCTCTCCGTCGATCTGGCGGCCCTGTGGAATTCACTGGTCTATCTGCCCTGGGTGGTGCTGGCAATGCTGCTGTCACGCGCGGTGCTGATCTACGGCCTGATGCCGCTGGTAGGCCGGCTGCCGGGATCGCAAGTTGTGAGCAAGCCCTATCGGATGGTGATGTTCTGGGGTGGATTGCGCGGCGCCATCGCGCTGGCCATCGTACTCAGCCTGCCGGCATTTCCGCATGCCGAGTTGTTCATGCCGCTGACCACTGGCGCGGTGTTGTTCACCTTGCTGGTGCAGGGCCTGAGCATCGAGAAACTGATGCGCCACCTCGGGCTGGACCGGGCGCCGCTGGCCGACCGGCTGGCCTTGCTGGAGCGCGATCTGGCGACGCAGGAAATGACCCTGGAACGCATACCCGACTTGCTGCGTGGCGGCTTGTTCGGCCAGCACATCGCACAGCGGCTGGAGCACAAAAGCCAGCAGAATTCGGCACGGATTCGTCAGGCAATCGCCGACTTGCGGCAACTGGAAATGGGGCGACATGAAGAGTTGATGCTGCTGTATTTGCGCGCCTTTTCCGAAGAGCATGCCTACTACCAGCGTTTGTACAACAATGGCCACTTGAGCGAAGGCGCCTATCGCGAGTTGATCGCGGTGCTGGTCTTGCAGATCGATGCAATTCGCTATCAGGGTCAGTTTGGGCATGTGCACTCGCATCACTTCACCCGGGTAGTGGAACAAGGCCTGTATCGCCTAATTGATTCTTCTGGCTGGACCTGGCTGCTCAATCTCGGAGAGCGCATGCGCACCCATCGCATCGTGCGCAACTATGAAGAAGTGCTGGCTCACTATCAGGGCAATGGCTGGGTGCTCGCCAGTCTCGACCGCATAGCCAGTGTCGAGGGCGTTCCTGCCGAAGTGGCCGAGGAAGTGCGGGGGCGTTATCTGAATTGGCATGAGGCGGCTCGGGTGCAGCTTGATGGCGTTGGTGCGCAATTTCCCGAATTCGTCACCGCGATGCAGGAACGTCTGAGCCAGCGCATTGCCTTGCTGGCAGAGCAGGAAGCCACAGAAGCGCAGGTCGAACACGGCCTGCTGCCGGCGGGTATTGGCGAGACCGAGCTCGCCCACCTGTCGCGCCGGCTGAACGCACTGCGTACACCCGAGAACACCCGGTTGCACATCGATCCGACCGAACTACTGCGCAAGGTGCCTTTCTTCGGCCAGCT